>JACCDP010381084.1_pt1 | contig 21198 bp, 17 predicted proteins | sample 7445841 | NCBI WGS metagenome assembly JACCDP01 (sample SAMN15323441, study PRJNA562643) | freshwater metagenome | isolation source: river surface water | place: USA:Blue River Watershed | collected 2017-08-17
CGCTCAAGGTAATCAACCATCTGGCGCTGATCCGGAAATATGGAGTCGTCTGCATTCTTCACGTCGTTCCAGCGGAAGAGATCCTCGTCAAGGAAGCATGGGGGGCCCGCGGAGGGTATGACCACGCGTGGGCTGATGATCTCCGCATAGCGAGCTGCGCGTGCGAACTGGGCGGCGCGCTTCTTCTTCGCGAACGCTTCCTTGGCGCGTTCGGGGAGTTCGTAGACCATTGGATACCAGATGGCTCCACTGAACTGGAGAAGGCAAATGTCGACCGCTCCCTGCACGAGCAGACGATCGGGGTCGATGGGACGGCTGTCGTTCAGATTCAGGACACGCTCGGTGCCGTCATCCACCAACAGGGCGGAATCGCCAATCGGACCGTCCGTAGGCGCCGTGAGCGCCTCGACAACGAGCGTCAAGCCGCCGTGCTGTACCGGCACACCAGAGGCCGTCTCGATAAAGCGGTGAAAGCCGAGCGCCGTCAGAGCCTCCCTGAGCTCGGGGAGCGGGTAGGCGGGGAGGATGACCATGGCCTCCTTGTTGCACCAGCGGGCGAGCCACTCAGGGTCAAAATGGTCTCGGTGGAGGTGGCTGATATAGAGATAGTCGGTCGCCCCGAGGGCCGCATGGTCGAGGGCGTCATTCCGAGGGTATGGGAACCAGCCCGCGTAGTAGGCCGGATTGAACCAGGGATCACAGAGGATGGAGCCGTGCGCGGTATGGATCTTCACGCCAGCCTGAGCGATGAATTCGATCCGCATGGGGAAGAGGATACGCGTTTGCCGTCCCATTCGTGCTCATCCGCCCCATATCTTCGTCACATAACTATCATTATCGGAAGCACATCCATGAGAAGACCGAAGGCTATCTGCCCCCTATGCAAAAGCTATAAAACCCGGCCGATTGCTCGCCGCTTGAGCAGTTGCAGCTCTTTGGCGACCTCCTCTGGCGCAAAACCTGTCACGTGAAGAACAGAATCCTCATATGCGACCTGAATCCCGGTTCTGGCCCTGATCGCCTCAACCTCACCCACAACCCCGTATGGAAGCTCTAGGTCTACCGCCACCCCTTGGCGTTGAAGGATCGCCTCAAGTTCGACTCGAAGCGCAGGGATTCCCTCCCCTGTGGCCGCCGATACTTTGATGGCTCCGTCGATGAGCAGTGCGGCATTCGGACGATCACACTTGTTCGCCACCGCGATGCGGGGCTTCTCATCAACGTTGAGCTCAGTGAGCACCGCCTGGACGGTTGCACGATGCTCCGCCCAGTGTCGGTCCGACGCATCAATGACCTCAAGGAGTAGGTCGGCGCGCTCTACCTCCTCCAGAGTTGCACGGAACGCGTCAACCAACTGATGTGGCAGCTTATGGATGAACCCTACGGTGTCGGTGAGTACCGCATGTGCTCCGCTTGGCAGTTTTAGGCGTCGACTCGTCGGATCGAGTGTTGCGAATAGACGGTCCTCCGCGAGAACCTCTGTGCTCCCGACAAGGCTGTTGAGGAGCGTGGACTTTCCTGCATTGGTGTATCCGACAATTGCGACCGTTGGCACCTCGCCAGCTGTACGTGCCTTGGCCCCCGTCTCTCGACTTCGGCGCACCTGGTCCACACGTGCCTTCATCAGCGAAATCCGATCTCGAATCAGTCGTCGGTCTGTTTCTAGCTGTGATTCGCCCGGCCCTCGCGTTCCGATGCCACCGCCCGTCCGCGACAGGTGCGTCCACAGTCGCGTGAGTCGCGGCAGCTGATACTCCAACTGCGCAAGCTCAACCTGAAGACGCCCCTCGTGGGTTCGAGCATGCATCGCGAATATGTCAAGGATCAGACGGCTTCGATCGATGACCTTGACCTCAAGAACCTCCTCCAGTCCGCGCTGCTGCGTTGGAGAGAGTTCATCGTCTGCAATGAGCAACGTGAAGCCGGTTTCCGCTTTTGCGGCAATCAGTTCGCGGGCCTTACCCGCTCCAATGTAGGTATCTGGATCCGCGTGCCGTCTCTGCTGCCACTCGGCACCAACGATCTCAGCACCGGCCGTCCGTGCAAGACTGGCAAGCTCTTCGAGGCTATCAATCGCTGGCCAACCAAGGTCGTTGCCGCTTTCAACAGCAATCAGAAATGCACGCTCTACTGGTGGAGCAATTGAGATTGGGGCTCTCTTCTTTCGCACCGTGCGCTCCCCCATCTACTCTCCCGCTTGTTTGATTAGATCATGGGCAATGATACGCAGTGCCGCCGCAACCATGGCGGCAGGTTGGCGCGAGCCTGCATGGAGGGTGTGCGTGATCGGTTCTCCTCGATACCAGGTGCGCTGACGTCGAGCGTACGCCCAGTTTCGCCCTGACGAGTGTGTGATGGCCTTCTCCTCGGTGATATCTCCCGCGAGAAACTGCAGCGCTTCGCGATACCCAATCCCAGAAAGCGCGGGGGTCCCAGCAGGGAGTCGGGCAGCGAGAGACTTTGCTTCAGAAACGAGACCGCCACGAAACTGAGCGGCGGACCGCTCGGCGATCTTCTCGCGGTGCGCCACTAGATCTGGCTCGTCGAGAAGCACATATGCGTGAGGGGCTGACCATGGTTCCTCTTCCGTTGTCACTGAATCACCGCCGAGTTGAGCGATCTCGAGTGCACGTAAGATTCGCCGAGGACTTGCGTTCGCTACCGCATCGGCTGCCGCTGGGTTCAAGCCGCGGAGCTGCGCCTCGATGTGAGATCTCCCCTCTTCGGCAAGTTCGCGCTCAAGGCGAGCCCGTAGCTCTGGATCATGCGGCCGCGCGCCACCCACCAGGAAACCACGCAAGAGTCCGCGATGATACAAGCCAGTCCCGCCGACAACGATAGCGATCTGAGGCGTCTCGCCACCGGGTATGCCCGCCGCTGCCTCACGTGCGATCGCAAGCCAGTCATAGAGCGTGAACGGTTGATCTGCTTCCGCGACATCAATCCCAGCGTGTGGTCGTGCGGCAAGGACGCTCGCCGGGAGCTTATCGGTTCCAATGTTGAATCCGCGAAAGACCTGACGTGAGTCCGCTGAGATCAGGACCGCACGAATCCCATCTCGCTCGAGGAGCTCTGCGAGTTCGAGAACAGCGGCACTCTTCCCAACCGCGGTTGGGCCCGCGACCGCGAGGAGGGGCGTTGCCCGCTCAGCGGGCGTAATCCACCGCCCGCGTCTCGCGAATGACCGTGACCCTAATCTGACCAGGATACGAAAGCTGTTCCTCGATTCGCTTCACAACATCACGCGCGATCTCTCGGGCGCGATCATCGTCAACACTGTCCGGGCGAACAAGGATGCGAACTTCTCGACCCGCCTGGACTGCGTAGACCTTCTCCACGCCGTCAAAGCTCATCGCGATGTTCTGGAGATCTTCGAGCCGACGCAGGTGCGCCTCTGCTTGATTTCCACGGGCACCTGGGCGCGCAGCGCTGATCGCGTCCGCCACCTGAACAATTGGCGCTTCACGAGCGGTGCACTCAACCTCTTGATGATGCGCAGCGATCGCATTCACAATTCCTTCAGGCATCCCATGTCGACGCGCAAGATCAGCACCGATCGCCGCGTGAGTGCCCTCAATTTCATGGTCGAGCGCCTTACCGATGTCGTGCAGTAGCCCGCCGACCTTCGCTGCACGAATATCCATTCCGAGCTCACCCGCAACCGCTCCCGCAACCTGTGCGGTCTCAATGGAATGCAGTAATACGTTCTGTCCGTACGAGGTGCGCCACTGGAGACGGCCCAGGATGCGCAGCAGCTCCGTCGGGATTCCCGTCACGCCAACCTCTAGCGCTGCCTCCTCCCCGTTTTTGAGCGCGGTGGCATCGACTTCACTCTGGGCCTTCTCAACCACCTCTTCGATCCGAACCGGATGGATTCGGCCGTCTTGCATCAGACGTTCAATCGTGACCCTCGCCACCTGGCGGCGTACAGGATCAAACGACGAAAGCGTCACCTGCATTGGGGTTTCATCAATGAGCAGCTCCACGCCGGTGGCCGCTTCCAGCGCGCGGATATTGCGCCCTTCGCGTCCGATCAGCCGTCCCTTCATCTCTTCGCTTGCAAGCTTGATGTGGGTGACTGAGTGCTCAGTGCTGTGATCGGCCGCAACGCGCTGCATGGCAGTAAGGATCATCTCGCGCGCCCGATCCGCGGCCTCGTCGGCAGCCCTGCGCTCAAGCGTTGCGCGCAGGCGGTTCGCTTCTGTCTCTGCCTCTTCAGTGAGACGTTCTAGCACCTCTTTCCGTGCCGACTCGGCATCTAGCCCAGCAATCTCAGCGAGCCGTGCATTCACTGAGGCGCGAGCTGACTCAAGCCCTGCCGCCTCTTCCAGCAGACCGCGCTCACGTTCAGCAATCGACACTTCTCGCTCCGCAAAGAAGGCTTCACGCTCCCCTAGCGCCACCTCTCGCAGACGCGAACGCTCCGTCTCTGCCGTGATCTGTTCGCGCTCCTGGCGCAAGCCATCCTCTGCCGCCACCCGCATGCGGGAGATCTCTCCCTTGGCAGCGATGATGAGCGCGCTCTGCTGCTGGCGCGCCTCTTCCACAATGCTGCGAGCCCGAACGGTGGCCGCACGGATTCCGGCCGCAGCAATGAACTGCCGAATGAGCACACCCAGAAGAAGTCCGAGAATAGCGGCAACGACGGGGATGACCCCGTTAAGGTTTTCCATTGGTTCCCTCTTGTCAGCCGTGCCCCGCGGGCTGACGCGCGGTAATAGGTCAATTGGCCAGCCAACTGGCTGTGTCTGAAGGCTACGACCTCGGCCAGTTGCGGTCAAACGCCTCGTGGGGCCACTCAAGCGGCCACAGGCGGGTCATACGTCCCCCTGCACGTCTTCAGGGGCTGGGAGCGTTCGCTGGCCCTCCCCTGCCCCTTCTACTCGTTCACGAGCGATCCGCCACGAGAGCCCCGGGGGGAAGCCACGCCGTCCCAGTGCCTGCACGACACGTAGAACTTCGGCGCGAACGTTGCCCCCTCGGAGGCGCACCTTGGCAGCCGCCGCATACGCAGCACGCTCCTCCGCCTTGAGCGGCGTGCTCTCTCCCTCTCGAGGAAGCTCGCCCTCCGCCGCACCTGCTCGCTCTGCCAAGACGCGTGCCGCAACATCATCTGGGACTCCACGACGTCGCAGCTCTTCTACCAGCGCCCGATCCCCACGCTGTCGTGAGCGGTCGCGCGACTCAACCAAGGAGCGTGCCAGCCGCTCGTCATCAATAATGCCGACCGCTTCGAGTCGATCGGTGGCAGCTGTGACGTGGGCCTCGGGGTACCCCGCGGCGATCAGTCGCTCAGCCAGCGAGCGCTTACTACGAGGAGCGCCCGAGAGCGATCGCGCAGCGGCCTCCAGCACCTCAGCCGCGTCTGCCGCTGCGTGACGCTCTTTAATGAGCGCCGGATCCATGCGGCGTCTCACCGCGCGGCGCGACTACTCCCCGTCGCCTGGAGGCGCAACAGGAACGTCGAGCGTGGCAGTTGCGGCGCGAATCTTGGCGTCAATCTCGGCGGCCACCGCTGGATTGGACTTGAGGAACTCCTTTGACTGTTCGCGCCCTTGACCGAGTCGCACATCACCAAAGTTGAACCATGCGCCAGTCTTGGAGACGATATCTCCCGCTACGCCGACGTCGAGGAGGCCACCCTCCATGCTGATCCCTTCGCCATACATGATGTCAAATTCGGCGATGCGGAACGGTGCCGCAACCTTGTTCTTCACCACTTTCACTCGCACGCGTGATCCAACTGACTCGGTGCCCGTCTTGATCGTTTCGATGCGACGAATGTCAAGCCTCACTGAGGCATAGAACTTCAGCGCACGACCACCTGGGGTCGTTTCCGGACTGCCGTACATCACACCGATCTTTTCGCGGAGCTGATTGGTGAAGAGGAGTGTTGTATTCGAGCGCGCAACGGCGCCAGTCAACTTACGCAGCGCTTGGCTCATGAGGCGCGCCTGGATACCGACAAACGAGTCGCCCATCTCGCCTTCGATTTCTGCTCGAGGCACCAGGGCCGCAACAGAGTCCACGACGACGATGTCCACGCCGCCTGATCGAATCAGCGTTTCGGCAATCTCTAGCGCCTGTTCACCTGTATCTGGCTGCGAGACAAGGAGCTCATCAACGTTCACGCCTGTCGCCGCCGCATAGGCAGAGTCGAGCGCATGCTCAACGTCGATGAACGCGGCGACACCTCCACGACGCTGCGCCTCAGCGATGATGTGCTGGCAGATCGTGGTCTTACCAGACGATTCTGGACCGAAGATCTCGCTGATGCGCCCGCGCGGTAAACCGCCGACGCCGAGTGCCAGGTCTAGGGAGATCGCACCCGTTGGAATGGTGTCAACCTCAAGTCGCTCACGTGAGCCAAGTTTCATGATCGCTCCGCGACCGAACTGCTTCTCAATGGTGAGGATTGCGGCATCCACGGCGCGGCTGCGCTCTGATGATGCCTTCGCGTCCACTTTCGCTTCGGTCTTGTCGGGCGTAGCCGACTTCGGGCTCTTGCTCTCGCTCTTCTCGGCCATCTCTATTCCCTACCTTCTTTTGCTTTTGCCCTCTGTCGATCGACTCCGCGAAGCCTGCCATCCTCGGCGTACCGTGGACGCATTCCGCCTCGAGCGGGCTCTTCGGAGGGCTCATCGCCGATTCCTAAGCGAGGGGTCCCCGGCCCCCCAGCCGCGGCACGAAGCCGTGGCAGCTCGGCTGCGAGTGTACCCGAGCCGAGTGCCAACCGAATGGCACGCATGAAGGCGCTCAGGTGGCGCAGGTTGTGAATCGTGAGCAGGCGGTAGCCGAGCAGCTCCTCAGCGCGGAAGAGGTGGGCGAGATAGGCGCGGCTGAATCTACGGCAGGTGGAGCAGTCGCAGCGCGCGTCAAGGGGCTCATCTTCGTCCAGGTGCCGCGCATTGCGGAGGTTCATGCGTCCCCCTGTCACCCACGCTTGACCATTGCGCGCCACTCGCGCGGGAAGAACGGAGTCGAAGAGGTCAACGCCTCGCAGTACCGCCTCCAGCAGATCTATCGGCGATCCGAGCCCCATCAGGTAGCGCACGCGCTGATCGCCATTAAGCGCAGCGATCGTTGATTCAATTGCCGTGTTGCGCTCTTCTGGAGTCTCATCGCCGGCAAGTCCACCAAGGTTGATCCCTTCAAACGGGAGCGCGCGGATGTAGGTGGCCGATTCAGCCCGTAGTTCAGGATCAATGCCGCCCTGCGCAATGCCAAAGAGTGCCTGATCCTCTCGTGTGTGCGCGCGAAGTGATCGCACCGCCCAGCGGTGGGTACGCTGCATGGCTCGCATTACATCGCGGCGTTCACTTGCGCCTGGCATCACAGGCTGATCAAATGCTACGGCGATGTCTGGTCCAAGCGCCTCCTGGACTCCGATCGACCGTTCTGGCGTGAAGAGGTGCTGGCTCCCGTCGAGGTGGCTGTGGAATCGCGCCCCCTCTTCACGGATGCGCATGAGTGGGCCGAGGGAGACCACCTGAAAGCCACCCGAATCTGTGAGGATCGGTTTACTCCACGCCGCGAAGCGATTGAGGCCGCCGAGACGCTGAACTCGCTCGTGTCCAGGACGAAGATAGAGGTGGTACGTATTCGCCAAGATGATCTGCGCGCCAATCGCATGTAAGTCATCTGGATCGAGTGACTTCACGGTGGCATTCGTGCCGACGGGCATGAAGTCAGGCGTCTCAACAACGCCATGCGGCAGCGTCAGCGTACCCGCACGCGCATTTGAATACGGGTCAGTGGCGCTGACGGTGAAGCGCAGCGAGCGCCGTGCTCGTGCTGGCAGTGTCGCCGGATCGGAGAGTGCGGCGAGCCGCGCGCTCTCGCTCAGCTCCCACTCCAGAGCGACGCACTGCTACGTCCAAGATGCGCACGACCGCGTTCGGTGACCACGCGACCCTGAGGCGTACGGTCTAAGAACCCGATCCGGAGCAGAAATGGCTCAAACACATCTTCAAGCGTGTCCGGCGATTCTCCGAGGAGTGCAGCCATCGCCGCCACCCCAACCGGACCGCCGTCAAACTTGTCTAACATCACCTGCAGCAGCTTACGATCTGTTGCGTCCAGACCAGCGTCATCAATCTGCAGTCCCGCAAGCGCTGTGTGTGCTCGCTCCTTTGTGATTTCCGCGAAGCCCGCAACCTGCACCTCATCACGCACGCGGCGAAGGAGCCGGTTTGCTATGCGAGGTGTTCCTCGACTTCGTGCCGCGATGAGCGCCGCCGCATCATCCGTAGCGCTCACGCCGAGGATTCCGGCTGAACGTCGCACGATTGCGGCCAGATCGTCGTCGGTGTAGAAGTCAAGACGCTGCGATGCGCCGAAACGATCGCGAAGTGGCGCCGAGAGCATCCCAATCCGCGTTGTTGCACCAATCAGCGTAAATGGTGGCACTTCGAGTCGCAGTGGTTGAGCAGAGGGTCCCTTGCCGATCACGATATCAATCGAGCGGTCCTCCATCGCTGGGTAGAGCACCTCTTCAACGGCGCGGCCGAGTCGATGGATCTCGTCAATGAAGAGGACTTGCCGCGGCGCGAGGTTGGTCAGGATCGCGGCAAGATCTCCGCCATGATCGATCGCCGTTCCGGAGGTGAAGCGTATTTGCACACCAAGTTCATGTGCAACGATCGCGGCGAGCGTGGTCTTGCCGAGGCCAGGCGGACCATGGAGGAGCAGGTGATCGGCAGCCTCTCCGCGCTCGCGAGCCGCCTGCAGCAGCGTCGTGAGTGAGCGCTTGGCTTCGCCTTGGCCGATGTACTCCCCCAACGAAGTCGGACGCAGCGATACCTCAAGACTTTGATCTTCGGTGTCGTTGGCCTTCGGCTCAATCACACTGCACCCCCTCTCGCCTACGCCCGCTCGCGAAGCGCGGCTCGGAGGCGCGCATCCAGCGGTGCCGAACGCATGGCGGGGTCCTCTTCAACAGTGGCGGCAAGCGCGCGCGCATCTCGCGGGGGGAATCCGAGGCTGCGGAGTGCGGCGGCAAGGTCACCTCCATCGCGACCCTTCACGCCGCCCTTCTGCGTCGTATCACCAGCCGCGTCACGCGCAATCTTATCGGCAAGCTCAACGATGATGCGAGCGGCAAGCCGTCGCCCAACGCCAGGCGCAGTGGCCAACAGCTTCTCGTCCCCGTCAACGAGCACACGGCGCAGACCCTCAGCGCCGTGTGTGTCGAGAAGTGCAAGCGCAACCTTTGGGCCAACCCCGCTCACATCAAGTAGCGTTGCGAAGAGGCGCTCCTGATCGCGGCTCGTAAACCCAACGAGTGACTCCTGATCTTCACGAACGATGTGATGCAGGTAGAGCTCAACGTCTGCACCTTCGCGAAGCGTGGAGAGGAGGCTCGGGAGGACCCGAACGCGGAGTCCGAGCCCACCGCTCAGAATGACCACCGCGTCGTCTTCCGTCCAGCGCACACTCCCCGACGCGAATGCGTACACCGCTATCTCCGTTCTCCGCGCAGTGCCTTACGCACGGCACGATCGAATCCACTCTCTTGCGACGCCCCAGCAGATGCCGAGCGATCAAGTCGCGCGGAGCCTGCCAGCTGCTGCATGCGGAGAGCACCAGCACCCCAGATTGCGAGGCCGAGCGCGTCGGCTGCGTCATCCGCAAGGGGTCGACCGGCAATATTGAGCAAGTTCGTTACCGCATGAATCACGCCACTCTTGCTCGCGCGTCCGTCTCCAGCAATCGCGCTCTTCATTTCTGACGGGGTTGCCTCCACCACCTCAATCATGAGTTCCGCTGCGATCATCAGCGCAAGTCCGCGTGCCGCGGCAACCGCAACCGCAGATTGGAGATTCCCTTGCGAGAAGATGCGTTCAATCGCAATCCGGTCTGGTCGCTCACTCCGCGCAATCTGCGTCAACTCTGTCCTGATGTGCAGGAGGCGTTCTCCGAGTGAGAGCGTTGACGAAGTCGTGATCAGTCCGTGCGTGATATAGCGCGGGCGATCTCCGCCACTCTCCACCATCCCCCAGCCGAAGGTCGCGGTCCCAGGGTCCAGGCCGAGGACCCGCACGCTCATCGCGTCAGCTCAGCGTAGAGCTCGGATGACAGCTCAAAGTTGGCAGTGACGCGCTGTACATCGTCGAGCTCTTCCAGGGCATCGACCAACTTCATGTTCTTTCGGGCATCGTCGGCGCTCACATCGATTGTGGACTTCGCAACGATGCTCGCCTCCGCGGACTTTACGCTCACGCCCGCGCCCTCAAGGCCGGCTCGGACCGCCTCGAGTGCCGCAGGATCTGTGTAGACAAAGACGCTCCCGTCCGCCTCATCCACATCAACGGCCCCCGCCTCAATTGCCGCATCGCCAACCTTTGCAAAATCACCGCCACACTCAATGATTCCACGGGCCTCAAACTGCCACGCCACCGCACCGCTACTCGCAAGCGACCCCCCCGCCTTCGTGAAGAGGCTACGAACCTCCGAGGCGGTTCGATTTCGATTATCCGTTGCCGCCTCCACGAGCACCGCCACGCCACCGGGGCCATAGCCCTCATAGGTGATCTCCTCATACGCATCACTCTGCCCGAGCCCTGAGGCGCGATCGATCGCCCGCTTGATGTTGTCGTTCGGCATGTTGAGCGATCGCCCCTTCTCAATGGCGAGGCGCAGTCGCGGGTTGGAGGCTGCGTCTGGTCCACCGATCCGCGCAGCGATCGTGATCTCGCGCGAAACCTTCGTGAACTGTGCAGCACGCTTCGCATCGGTCGCACCCTTGGCGCGTTTGATCGTTGACCATTTTGAGTGACCAGACATGCGCTGAGTATAGGCGAGGGGCTCAGCCCACTCGCAACATCCGATAGTCGCGTCGCCCCTTGCGAAGCAGGAGCGACCCGTCGCTCAAGCGGCTGAAGCCGCTTGCCAGAGCGATTGGGTCAGCGGCAGCCTCGCCGTTGATGGAGATGCCCCCCTGCTCCACGAGTCGTCGCGCCTCGCTCTTGGAGGTGGCGAAACCTGCCGCGATCACGAGATCGAGGAGCGTTGCTTCTGCGGTGGATGGGAGTGGCGCGTTTGGCAGTTCCGCCGCCAGGGTGGCGAGCCCGTTCGCATCAAGCGCACGCGGATCACTTCCACGGCCCTCAGGTCCCCCGAACAGCGTTTCAGCAACCTGCCTCGCGCGCGCCTCTTCGCTCTCACCATGCACCAGCGTGGTCACCGCCGTGGCAAGGCGTCGCTGTCTGGCACGAGCTCCAGGGTTTTTTGAATGCTCGGCTAGTAGTTCGTGGATTGATGCACTCTCGTCAAGGGTGAGGCGCTGAAGCAACTCCTCAAGCGCCTCGTCAGGTTGGTCCATGAAAAACTGGCGGAAGGCGAAAGGGCTGGTGCGCTCGGCGCTGAGCCAGACGGCCCCCTCTGCGGTCTTGCCGAACTTCTCGCCACTCTTTGCGAGCAAGAGTGGGTAACAGAGACCGAACGCGAGTGGGGCGCCTTCGCGTCCATCGCCATCGACGCGTCGGATCAGTTCGCTCCCTGCGGTGATGTTCCCCCACTGATCGCTCCCGCCCATTTGCAACTCGACGCCGTGCAGCTTCCGCAGCATCAAGAAGTCGTAGCTCTGCAAGAGCATGTAGCTGAACTCCGTGAACGAGAGCCCGCCTTCCAGCCGACTCTTCACGGAGTCTTTTGCAAGCATGTAGCTCACTGTGAGGTGCTTCCCTGTGTCGCGTAGGAAGTCAATCATCCCAAGATCGCCAAGCCACTCAAGGTTGTCGAGCAAGAGGGCGCCTGATGCGCCAGAGAAGTCAAGGAGCCGCGCGAGCTGCGCTCCGATCGCTGCACGATTCGCGTCAAGCGTTCCGCGGTCAAGGAGGTTCCGCTCTGCGGAGCGACCAGAAGGGTCTCCGATCATCCCCGTCCCCCCGCCAACCAGCGCGATCGGGCGGCCACCCACGAGCTGCAGACGTCGCAGGGCGAGAACGCCCATCAGATGGCCGACATGCAGCGAATCGGCGCTCGGATCAAAGCCGATATACGCGGAGATGGAGGGATCTTTCGCCATCCGCTCGTCAAGACCAGCGCTCACCTCATGGATGAGACCGCGCTCGGAGAAGTCCGCAAGCAGTTTGGAGCGATACGAAGTGTCCACGACGCTATGCTACCTTCAGATAGATGAGCATGGCAGGAGTAAACCGTCCTGAAGGCGCCCCGCGGGGGCGTCGCCGCAGCGGCGGCCTCGCCGTACTCCTTCCCCTCGCCCTGTTGGCCATCAGTCTCTTCATTGCCACGATTGCCTATTTTGGGATTACCCGCGTCTACGATCGGGTGCTCGCCGATCTGCCAGATCCCCGAAACCTAGACTCAATCGTGCTCGGTGAAAATTCAGGCGTCTTCGATCGGACGGGCACGGTGAGGCTCGCCGACTTCGGCACGGATCTCCGCGAGACGATCCCGTTTTCGGAAATGCCCGCACGCGTCATCGACACAACCACGGTGATCGAGGATAAAACCTTCTGGGAGAACTCCGGCTTTGACCCACTCGGATTCATTGCCGCCGCCCTTGACACCCTCGGTGGCTCTGGGCGTGGTGGTTCCACCATCACGCAGCAACTTGTGCGAAGCATCCTCCTCCCTGAGACCGCCTTCCAGGGGAGCATTTACGAGCGCAAGGTCAAGGAGATCATCCAGGCGATTCGACTCACCAAGGAGTTTCCTGAGCGTGCCGGAAAAGAGCAGATTCTGACCGCCTACCTGAACAACAACTACTACGGTTCGCGCGCCTACGGAATCAAGGCAGCTTCGGCCGAGTACTTTGGGATTAGCGACCTCTCTCTCCTCACCCTAGGGCAGGCGGCCCTGCTCGCTGCAATCCCCCAAGCACCGAGCGAGTACGACTTGCGCAGCGTTGCCGTGCGTGACGCCGAGGGGATTCTGCGGGTCCCACTCGACGCGCCAGTGGCGCTCCGTCGCACCACCGTGCTGAACCTCCTTCGTGATGCTCGCAACGATGGCATTCAATTGGAGGATCCAACCGTCTCCGACGAAGAGATTGATGCTGCGATCTCGGAGAGCATCACGCTCATCGAACCGCCGCTGCGCAAGGTGCGGGCGCCGCACTTCATCAACATCGTTCGTGAAGCCGCCGCCAGCGTCGTCTGTCCAGATGACCCTGCCGTCTGCACAAAGCTAGATACCGATGGCTACAAGATCACAACAACACTCGACTGGAGCATGCAACAGAGCGCAGATAAGTGGGCCGCCGCCGTCCTCTCCGCGGACATCGTGGATTACAAGCCGTACCTCCGAAGTCTCGGTATTCCAAAGCCAACCGACTGGCTAAAAAAGATCAGAGGCTCCAACATCCACAATGCGGCGATCGCCACCATGGATGCGCGCACGGGAGACATCCTCGCGTACACCGGATCTGCCGACTACTACGCAAGCTCCACCTCACCTGCATTCCAACCGCAGTACGACGTGCTGAAGGCGTATCGACAGCCGGGCTCGGCAATCAAGCCGATCATCTACGCATATGCACTTCAGGAGCGATCGATCACCCCCGCCACTCTCTTCATGGACGTCCCTGTTGACTTTGGCGAAGGGTGGACACCTGGAGAGTGGGATAATCTTGAGCGCGGCCCTGTTCGCATGCGTCACGCCCTCCAAGGATCCCTGAATATCCCTGCGGTCAAGACCGCTCTGCGGACTGGTGCAGACCGGATCTGGAACGATATGCGGAACGGAGTCTTCAAGTTCCTCGGTGATGACAACTATGCGGGCGCGTCCATTGCGATCGGCACACTTGAGTCCCGCTACGTTGATGTCCTCTCGGCATACGGAGCTCTTGCAAGTAAGGGTGATGCGGTGCCGCGTCGCTACGTGCTGCGCATCGAGGACCGCAACGGCGAGCTCATCTGGAAGGCGTCGAACCCTGACAACGAGCGCCGTAGCGTCATGGAACCGGCGGTGGCGGAACTCGTCACCGACATCATCGCGGCAAACACCGACCCTTCGCAGAATCCAGTGTGGGCATCGCGTCGCCTCATTGCTGAGAACGGAAAGCGCCGACCAGCCACCATGAAGCCAGGGACAACCGACCAGGCGAAAGATCTCGCCGCGTTCGGCTACCTTGCCGCGCCATCTGACCCTGATGCTCCACACCTTGTGACCGGAGTCTGGACAGGGAACTCAGACGCCTCCCCCACCACCGTCCTCTCGCTCTCGGCGGCTGGTGGTCTCTGGCAGTCGTATTTCACGGAGATCTCACGGAACCTTCCGATCGCCCAGTTCCCGGCTCCAGAGGGTGTTGAACAGATCACCATTGACGCTCATACCGGCGAGCTCCCAGGCCCGTGCACCACGCTGACGATCTCCGAATACTTCCTCCCTGGCACCGCACCAACAACTTCATGCAGTAGCTACCGCACACTTGCGATCGATCAGGCAACGGGCCTCCTCTGGGACAGCGGATGCGCAGGCCCGCAGATAAACAAAGAGTTCATGGACCTCAGTCTTCTCGAGAGCGAGTGGCCCACATGGCAGGCGGCGAACATCGAGTGGGCGGAGCGGGCGCGGCAAGGGATCAACGTCGAGGGTGGCGCCAAGCTCGGCAAGACAACGTATTTCTATGAGTCGTATTGGCGGCCACTCGGCAATACCTGGGGCGGAGAGATTGCGCCGACGCGCTCCTGCCTCTCCCCTCTTCCGCTCCCCTAAAAGAGCGCGATCGTCACCCCGTCGCGACCCGGCGCGTCCGCGTCTCTCACCTCACGGACCTCCGGGAGCTCTCGCAGGCGACGTCGTACGGCATCACGCAAGGCTCCAGTGCCAACTCCATGAATAATCTCCAAGCGCTCGCCCCCAGAGAGGAGTACGGCATCAATTCTTGACTCTAGGGCTGCAATTGCATCCTCCACTCGAGCCCCGCGAAGATCAAGGCGTGCAGTTGCATCTGGCGAAACTGCTGGTCGGACTACAGCCGTAGGGCGAGCAACCCTTCTCCCAAACGTTGCAGCAATCTCGTGCGCCTCCACGCTGATGCGCATCGAGCCGAGTGCGATCATGAGCCTCCCGTCACTCAAGCGCTCGATCACCTCGCCGCGCGCACCACTCTGCAGCTGCACCTCATCACCCAGTGCGGGCGTTTCGGCTGCGGCCCCAAGGGAGAGCGACGCCGCTGCGGCGGTGGGCCGGGCGTTCAACCCTTCCCGAAGCGCATCACTCGCATCTTGCACCGCAGGGGTGAGCGCTCCGTCACGCAGCGCGGCACGTAGTCGTTCTACCTGCATGAGCAGTTGCTCTGCCGCCGCAGTCGCCTCAGCACCCGCGCGCTCTCGTGCATCGCGCAACTCCTCTTCTGCGCGATTCCGTAACTGAACTGCCTCCTGCAGTGCCTCCTCGGCGCGACGCTGCAGGCCCTCTGCGACTTGCTGCGCTTCACGTGCCACCTCACGTGCAGTCGCTGCGGCCGTGAGGGATGCGTCGAGCGCAGCCCCCTGATCGCTCCGCCGCGCCTGTCCCGATGCGAGCAGGTGGGCAGGGAGACCGAGTCGTTCCGCAATCGCGAAGGCTTGCGAGCCACCCGGCGTGCCAACGATAAGTCGATATGTCGGTCGCAGGGTCACAAGATCAAACTCAACCGCGCCATTAACGACTCCATCAGTAACATGGGCGTACTGCTTCAGTTCCGCATAGTGACTCGTCGCGAGCAGACGAGCCCCGCGGAGGCGGAAGTCATCAATGATCGCTGCAGCAAGCGCCGCCCCTTCTGCAGGATCCGTACCTGCGCCCGCCTCATCAAGGAGGATCAGATCGCCCGCCTCTGCGTGCCGATGGATGCGCAGGATGGAGGTGAGGTGCCCTGAGAACGTGGAGAGGCTTTGTGCGATTGACTGATCGTCCCCAATGTCTGCCCACAGTCCACCCGTTGGCGGAATCCCGGAGCCAGCGCCCGCGGAGATTGGGAGCCCCGCATGATGCGCCGCGATCAGGAGTCCCACCGTTTTGAGGGCAACGGTCTTCCCGCCGGTGTTCGGCCCTGTGATGAGAAGGACCCGCTGCGCCGCGTCGAGCTCAAGATCGATTGGCACAACCGTCCCGAGGAGAAGAGGGTGACGCGCCTGCCGGAGCGAGAGCAGATCATCTGACCGCGTCGCAGCAAAGTTCCAATCGGCCTCCGCCGCGGTATCGGCGGTGGCCCGAGCAAGATCAACCTCCGCGACCAGCGCACAGGTAGCGCGCAGTGCATCGACCTCGCTACCAACCAGCGCACTGAGGGTGCCGAAGATACGCGCCTCCTCCGCTGCCACCGCCGTCTCTGCCTCACGCGCAGCGTTCCCCAGCTCCACCACTTCAAGTGGTTCAATCCAAATGGTCTGCCCGGTGGCGCTCGTGTCATGCACAATTCCCGGCACCTTTGACTTTGCCTCCGCACGGACCGGCAGGACATATCGGCCGTTGCGGAGCGTGACAATCGGCTCTTGTAGGTGAGGGCTGTACGCCTTCGCGTGTGCAAGGCCTTCTAGTCGTGTACGCAAACGCTCAAGCGCGTTGCGGTGGTTGGCTCTCAAGCCACCAAGGAGCGGCGATGCGGTATCAGCGAGCGTCCCGTCAGGCAGGAGCGCCCGTTCAAGCTGCCCACGAAGGCTTCTGCAGAGTGCGATCTCTTCTGCCACGCGTCCGAGTGCAGGCCCGCCCTTGGCGAGCTCACCCTTGAGACGCTCCGCAACGCGCAGTGTCTCCGCAACGGTGAAGAGCGCCGTGCCGTCAAGAACGCCCCCCTTCTCGGCGCGATCAAGCGCCGGACGCAGGTCGGCGGCGCCTCCTACGTGTGGATCCTCGCCGTGCTGTCGGAGCACGGTGATCTCTTCCGTGAGTTCACGCCGACGCGCCGCCAACGGATCTCCGAGCGCTGGCCGAATGGCGAGCGCCAGCTCACGAGATGGTGCGAAGGCACATCGAGCGGCGATCAGCGAGAGGAGTGCGCCCCACTCAAGGCGCTGAAGCGAGCGCTCGTCGTACGGTGGTCGAACCTGATTCATTTCGCCGCTATGGGCGCAAGATCTGCTGCAGCTCGCTCGGCAGGCTGGCACCAGCGAGCGACCAGAGGAGCGGGAATACGGTGTCGCGCAAGAGTCCCGCCCCCTGCGATCCTTGGGCAGCCTGAGCCACGTCCACGAGCGGAGCGGGGAGCCCACTCACCCCTGTCAGTGCCTGCAGCAGGAAGAGGAGGGCGCTGAACATCAGCAGTCCCTGCAGTAAACCGAGTAGCGCCCCAAAAACATCGTCGACCAGGCCGAGACGAATCGTGCGCAGGACTCCGCGAAGCAGGTTCCCGAGTAACCAAGAGAGAAGGCCGAGGAAGATCCACGATGCGCCAACCAAGATCAGCAGGCTGATCAACACGTCATCAGCGTCGGGGAAAAGCCGTGAGATGACATCTGCGAGCGGGGCGCGTCCCTGCGCTGCAAGAAAGATTCCTGCAACTGCTGCAAGCGTTGAGACGATCATGCGAGCAGCGCCAGTGCGCCACCCGGACCAGGTGGTTAGTACCACGCCAAACAGGATCACCGCATCGGCGGCCACCGCAAGGCTCATTGCGTTTCGGCGCCGCGCACCCGCGTTGCATAACGCTTCCCAGCGCTCGCCACAAACAGATTCAGCTGTTCGAGAATCGTCTCATCGAGCTCGGTAGCGGCCGCTGGCTGGAAGGTGAACCGAAGCCCAATCGATCGCTCGCCGGCAGCCATGCCGGCTCCGGAGAAGAGATCGAAGAGCTCAATGCGGACAGCGATCGGAACGCTCTCCCGGGCGAGCGCCATCAGGTCGCCCACCGAGACGCCCGCAGGCGCGGCAAGCGCAACGTCACGCTGGACCGGAGGAGTGGTCGGCGGGAGTACCACTTGGCGCACCTTCGGCACTCCTGCGTTCAGTCCGCGCAGCGCAAATTCGGCAAGGATCAAACGTGGCGACTCACGCCACTCCGGCGCGCCTGGGTGCAGCTCACCCAACAGTCCTGCAGCTCCATCACCCCCGATACGCGCAGCGCGACCTGGATGCAGCAGCGCACTATCTCCGTCCGCCAGCTGAGCGTATTGCGGTGCGGCGTCTGCAAGCCTCGCAAGCGACGTGATGACCCGCTTCAGTTCATCAAGATCCCATGCACGCGGGATGCCTCCTGGCGCCGCAGCGCTCATCTCTCCCCACACTGCGAGCGCAAGTCGCGTCCACTCTTGGGGGCCACCAATCCCACCACCGTATCCGCGCCCTACCTCAAAAAGTGCACCGCTCTGCGCGCCATATCGAAGGTTTGCCTCGGCGCGGTCGACAAGACTCGGCAGAATTGAGCGTCGGAGTCGATCGTGGTCTGCGGAGAGCGGATTTGCAAGCAACAGAACCTTGCTGCTCGCAGACCCTTCGCTCTCGGCCAGCGCGCCACTGACCAGGCCCACTGGCTCCGTATGTCGTTCACTCAGCTCCTCTGACACCAGTGCGTGGGTAACCACTTCGCTCATGCCAAGCGCGGCAAGATGCGAGCGCAGACGATCTCGCAGTGTTGTTGGTTGCGGTCGGTAGCGGGGAAGGTCGCGCCCCGGAAGCGTTGGTGGGATCTGGTCGTAGCCATAGAGCCGAGCCACCTCCTCCGCGATATCCGCCTCAAACTCAATATCGCGCCTCCAAGCTGGAACGGTCGCAACCAGCAGGCTCCCCATCTCAGCCTTGACTTGACGCGTCCGTGTCACCTGCACCGACGTGTCGGCCGCAGCCTTGGTACAGGCGATACCGATGGCCGAAAGGAGTTTCGTCTGCGCCTCGCTCGACAGCTCGACCCCAATCAGTGACCGAACCCGGGCTGGTCGGAAGGAGAGCGCCCGCGTCGTTCCGATCGCCTTCGGATCGCTATCGAGTGCGCCTGCCCGTACGCTCCCGCCAGCCCAATCGCTGATCAGCGCCGCCACCTGCTCGGCGGCAATGGGCACAAGATCGAGCTCTTGCCCGCGCTCAAACCGATGCGAGGCTTCGGAGCGCAGGCTGTGCCGCTGTGCGCTTCGACGAATCGAGGTTGGTGCGAAGATGGCGCTCTCAACGATCACGGATGTGGTCTGATCCCCCACTTCACTTGACGCGCCGCCCATGACCCCCGCCAAGGAGAGGGCACTGCGCTCGTCCGCAATGACCAGATCACTCACGTCAAGCGTTCGCGTTACGTGATCGAGGGTCTCTAGGCTCTCACCGCCCTTCGCTCGTCGCACGCGGATCTCTGCGCCAACTGCGCCTCGATCAAAGGCGTGCGTTGGCTTGCCCAGCTCGAGCATGATGTAGTTCGTGGCGTCGACCACATTCGAAACTGAGCGGAGTCCCGCCGCCTTCAGACGCATCTGCACGGCATCTGGGGCAGCCCCGACCGTGACGCCATCAACGGCCCGCAGCACGACTCGAGGTGCAAGCGTTGCGTCTTCCACGGTGAGCGCGAGATCTTCATCGATCCTCGCCCCCGACTCCGCGATGCGCCGAGCCCGGTATTTCACTGGCGCACCGGTGATCGCACCCACCTCACGTGCAAGGCCGAGGATTGAGAGAAGGTCGCCGCGATTCGGCTTCACATCGACGTCAATGACGTCCTCGCCGAGGTAGTCTCCAAGCGCCACTCCGAGCGGTGCCTTTGCGTCAAGGATGAGGATGCCGTCGCCGTCATCGGTGGCATCGAGTTCTGCACCCGAGCAGAGCATCCCCTCGGAGGCGACCCCCATCTTCTCTGCGCGCTCGATCTTGCGGCCATCAGGCATCAGCGCGCCAACAAGGGCCACAGGGACGCGTTGTCCCGCGGCGATATTGCGCGCCCCACAGACCACCTCAAGGATCTGGTCCTTTGCGATGCGAACCTTCGTCAATTGAAGTCGATCGGCGCGTGGATGCGGCGCCACCTCAAGAAGTTCACCAACCACCATCTTGTGCCAGTGTCCGCCCCAGCGCTCGACGCCACGCACCTCGAGTCCACGCAACGTCAGTGCATCGGCGAGTTGCTCAGGGGTGAGTTGGATGTCCACTAGTTCTCGCAACCATGAAAGCGGGATCTTCATCACAGACCTCGCAGCATGCGTAGATCGTTCTCAAGCAGCGCACGTAGGTCCGGGATTCCGTGGCGGAGCATTGCAATGCGCTCCACCCCGAGTCCGAAGGCGAACCCTTGATGCGTCTCAGGATCAATGCCGCCGTTCTCGAGGACGATCGGGTGAACCATCCCGGCGCCAAGAATCGTCATCCACCCGTCCTTTGATCCACTCCATGAAACATCAACGGCAACGGAGGGTTCAGTGAAGGGATAGTAGCCAGGTCGGAATCGAGTGAGCGCATCTGCGCCAAACAACCCACGCGCAAGTTCGTCCAAGATCCCCTTTAGATCGGCGAGGGTCGCACCACGATCAACCAGCAGGCCTTCAACTTGATGGAACTCAAAGCCGTGGCTCGCGTCCACCGCTTCGTAGCGGAAGCAGCGCCCAGGAAGAATGACCCGAATGGGTGGTTCGACCGTACGCATTGTGCGGATCTGTCCGGGAGAGGTGTGCGTGCGTAGGAGACGTCCGGGCTCTCGCAAATAGAGGGTGTCCCAGAGATCTCGCGAAGGGTGATCCTCTGGAATATTGAGCAGTTGAAAATTTGTGACGTCATCTTCAATCTCTTGTCCCTCAGCAACCGTAAAGCCGAAGGAGCCCATGATCTGTGCAATCGCAGAGATTGTCTCTGGGATGGGGTGGAGCGATCCAAAGGCTGGAAGCGGACCTGGTGCTGTTCCATCAATGCGCTCTGCGGCGATCCTCGCGGACAGTTCAGCTGACGCCGCAACACTCCGTCGCGCCTCAAGGGAAGCTTCAATTGCTGCGCGCACCTCATTTGCAAGGGCACCAATCTTCGGTCGATCGTCCGCTGAGAGTGCACCAATCCCACGGAGGAGATCGGTGAGCGCACCCTTCTTTCCGAGCAGCGAAGAACCGAGCTCCTCTAGCTCCGCACTTGAATTGGCGGCGGCAATCTTCGCGCTTGAATCTGCTTGAAGAGTACGAAGCTTCTTCTCGAGCGCCGCAAGCTCCACGGCTGCGACCTAGCGGGTCAGGCGCGCTTCGCTACGTCCGCGACTGCAGTGAAGGCCGCAGCATCGCGAACGGCGAGGTCAGCCAACATTTTCCGGTCGATGGCAACGTTGTTGCGCTTCAGGCCGGCAATAAAGACAGAGTA
>JACCDP010711093.1_pt1 | contig 21194 bp, 11 predicted proteins | sample 7445841 | NCBI WGS metagenome assembly JACCDP01 (sample SAMN15323441, study PRJNA562643) | freshwater metagenome | isolation source: river surface water | place: USA:Blue River Watershed | collected 2017-08-17
GATAGAGGTATTCTTCATCCCAGAGCAGCCGTACGTTCGTCTGCTCCTGCCGGCCGGACTTGTACCAGGTGAACACGAAGTCGCCGGCCGCCGGCGCGGCGGCCCAGGCCGGCTCGTCGAAGGCGCCGTCGATCCGCGGGGGCGTGGCCGCGCGGGGCGCGCGGTACTCCGGCAGCGGACGCAGGGCGGGAGCCTCGGCCGCGCCGAGGACCGCGGCGCACGCGAACCAGCAGGCGGGGAGGGGCAAACGCATCACCGCGATCGAAAGCCCGGTGCCGCGGCGGACGCAAACGTTCCGTCGCGGGTGGGTGGCGCGGCCAGGGGCGCTAGACGTGGACTGTCCCGGCCGCCCGGCAGTCGTCAGAAGGTGCCCTTGATGCCGAAGGTCCAGAGTGAGCCGGCGAACTCGGCGCTCCGGAACGTCGCGTGCTGGGGTACGCCGGGCCCGTCGACTTCCTGCTGCTCGGGCATGTCGAGGACGTTGCGCAGCGTGAAGTAGAGGGAGAGGCGGCGGTTCAGGTTGTACTCCCCGAGAAGGTCGACGAACACGCGGCGGACGGTGTAGTTGTAGGTGCCCGCGGGGATGCTGGCGCCGGTGACGGCCCCGTTGCGGCTGCGGCCCTGGTAGCTCCAATTGGCCCGGAGGCTGAAGCGTTCGCGCGCGAGGGAGATGCCCCAACTGGCCTTCAGCGGAACGTAGCCCTGGAAGTTGGCGGAGGCCTCGCCGGTGGGCCGTTGGGAGGAGAAGTTGGCGAAGGCCTGCAGGCCGCGGGCCCAGTGTGGAAGGAAGGTGAGGGCCTGCTTGTAGCTGAAGTCGTAGCCGGTCATCCGGACCGAGTCCTGGATGTTGTGCTGGGTGGCCACGTCGAAGGGGCCGAAGGTCTCGGCGTCGAGCGCGTACAGTGAGAGGAAGGCGGGAGTGGCCGGAAAGGTCGTCTCACCGAAGAAATTCCGGAAGTGGCGCACGAAGCCGCCGAGCGAAACCTGGCCGACGCCGGCGAAGTAGTATTCGAGCCGGGCGCTGAACGAGCGCGCGGTCCAGGGCTTGATGGCGGCGTTGTTGACCGTGATGCGGTTCGTGGGGCCCGGGGGAGAAGTCTCGTCGGGCAGATTGAGCCCGCCCGCGTACTGCTCGAAGCTGGGCCGGCCGATCGAATGGTAGTAGGCGGCGCGGGCGACGAGGTTCTCGCGCACGTCGTAACTGGCGTTGAGGCTGGGGAACCAGCGCAGGTACTCCTTCTCCGCGCGGACGCCGCGGTCGATGTACGTGAGCTTGGAGTAATCGAGGGAGCTCGTGTTGGAGACGATCGGGATGGGCCGGCCGTTGGTGAGGAGGATGTTGCCGGCGGCATCGCGGCGGTAATTCAGGCTCGGGTCGTTGAGCGGTCCGAATGCGACCGTGTTGGTCTGCTCGGCCCGGATGCCGCCCACGAGGCGCAGGCGGCGGTCGAGGGCGGCGATGTCGCCCCGCAGGAACGCGGCCGACACCAGCTCGCTCGCCGCGCGCGAGCGCAGGACGTCGGAGCGGTAGGCGGCGTTTTCGTTGAAGACGAGTTGGCCCGGGTTGGCCTTGTGGTGCGACCAGAGCTTCTCGTTATCGAGCCACTGCACCCGCGGAAACCCGAACGGCATGTCGCGGCGTGAGTAGCCCGGCGCGAAGAACGGCGCGGCCCCGTCGTCGCCGCCGGCCGGCGCGGTGCTGCCGCGGCCGTCGGCGCCGACGAACGCCCAGGTGTAGTCGCCGCGCCGGGCCTCCCGCTTGTTCTTCCGCAGGTCGAGGCCGGCCTTGAGCGTGACCGGTACCCGTAAGGCCAGGGTGCGCGCGACGTTGGCGTAGGCGCCCCGCTGGGCGTCGTGGTTGGTGAGCGGGTTGGCGCTCGTCTGCGTGACGGCGTAGGAATTGATCGAATACGGGTCGACGGGCGCCCCTGCGGCGTCGGTGACGCTGATGGACCGCGGCCGCAGGTAGAAGATGTCGGCGAAGTTGACCGTCACGCCCGAGCGCTGCGCGACGGAGCCGACGAAGTAGCCCTTGTCGGTATCGCGGAAGGTATTGCGCCCGATGGAGACGCCCAGTCCCGCCTCCATCTTCCAGACCGGCCCGTCGTGGCGCCACACCAGCGAAGGCGAGAGCGTGGAGTTGGTGCGGTCGCGGAAGGTGTTGGCGAGCTGGAGCTGGCCCTGACCCGCGGCGCCGCGGGTCTCGAACGGCGTGAAATCCCCGGGGTTCACGCGGTTGGTCGAGAAGGTGATCGTGCGATTAAGGACGAGAAAATCGATGTAGTAGTGCTGGTAGGAGAAGGAGAGCCGGTCGCGCGGCGAGAACCGCCAGTCGAGCGTGGCACCGAACGAGACGCGGCGCGCGTTCTTCGTGCCGTCGCGCATGATGGTCTGCGTGAGGTACGGCCGGTCGGCGGTGGTGTGCGGGAAGGCGACGCCGTTGGTGGCCGTGTTGAGGCCGTGCCAGCGGTTCTGGATGTATTGCTCCATCGTGCCGTTCTCCGAGAAGCCGCCGGAGAGCGTGAAGCCGAAGTCGCGCGTGACCGGCCGCACGTATGAGAAGTCGAAGCCGGGCAGCACCTTCCAGGTGTCTTTCTCGAAGTAGCCCGGAGTGGGTCCCAGCTCCCGCGCGTTGTCGCGCATCATCACGAAGGTGTTGACCGACAGCTGCGGCCGGGAGCGTTCGAAGGCGCTGCGGGGAACCATGTTCACCAGCCCCGCCAGCGCCGAGCCCGGCGCGTCGGGGGTCGGGGAGTACTGCACCTCGATGCGTGAGGTCGCCGTGATCGAGGTCATGTCCATCTGGGCCGACCTTGCCGTCACGGAGTTTCCGCCGGCGCTCGCGAGGTTGAACCCGTTCACCTGCACGGGAACGTTGTTCGACGGCACGCCGTTGATCGAGATGCCGCGCGCCAGCGCCCCGGCCTCGTACTCGATGCTGATGCCGGGCACGAACTTCAGGAACTCGCCCACGCTGCCTTCCGCCACCGCGCCGAATTCGTCGGTGGAGACCACGCTCCGGATGTCGGGCGCGAAGCGCTGCTCGTTGATCGCGATCGCCGCCGCTTCCATTTCACGCGTCGTGTTCACGACGAAGCCCGCCAGCTTGACCACGTCGCCCCCGCGCCCGCCGGAACGGCTGAACTCGAAGTCGGCCACGGCCGTGCGCCCGGACGCCACCGTCACGGTGGACTCGCGCGGGGGCAGGCCGGTGTAGGCGGCGCGCACCCGGGCGTTGCCGGCCGGCACGCCGGAGAGCCGGTAGAAACCGGCGGTGTCGGTGAACGTCTCGAGCTGCGTCCCTTCGACGGTGACGCGCACACGCTCGAGGAACTCGGCCGAGGCGGGATCGGAGACGCGGCCTTCGACGGTTCCGGTCTCGGCGGCGAGGAGGCAAGGGGCAAGGAGGGCGAACAGGAGGCCCGGCAAACGGATCTTCATGGGGAGGGGTGGGGTGGGCTCAGGCGAGGCCAACGGTCCGCGCGTTTCAAACCGAATTCGACAGCGCACGTCGGGTACGCGCCGGGTTGCGCACCTGCCACCGCGTGCTTCAGTGTCGCGTCATCTCCCGATGTGCCGTCTTCCCGGTTTCTTCCGCCGTGCCGTTCTTCTCGCCGCGCTGGCGCCGGCCGTGACCTCCTTCTCGGCCGATCCCCGCGCGCAGCTGCGTTCGCTGGCCGAGCGTTTTGACTCCCTCGACCGCGACAATGACGGCCGCCTCAGCCCCGCCGAGACCAGCAACGCTTCGTGGTTTTCGCGGTTGGACCGGGATGGGGATGGGTTCATCACGCGCGAGGAACTGACGCGGCTCCTCGCGCTGGTGGAAAGTTTTCAGGGTGGGGCGGGGCGGCCGGAGGATCGGCCCGCCACCGGCAAGGATGAGGCGCCGCCCCCGCCCTTGGAATCCGTGCGCGAGGGACCGCGCGTGCTGAAGGCGGGTGACGCTGGGGTGGGCCGGCGGGTGGCTGATTTCGCATTCACGGATCTCGGCGGAAACGCGGGGCGACTCGCGGAACTGTCGGGTGGCAGGGCGCTCGTGATCGCGTTCACCGGCACGGGGTGTCCGCTGGCGAGCAAGTACACGCCGACGCTCGCGCGGTTGGAGCGCGAGTACGCGGGTCGGGGCGTCTCGTTCCTCTTCGTGAATCCCACCGCGACGGACCTCCCGGACGACATCCGGTCGGCGATCGCCGAGCACGGCCTGAAGGGTCGGTACGTCCATGACCGCGAAGGGGCGATCACCCGGGTGCTCGGGGCCCGCACGACGACGGAGATGCTGGTGCTGGATGCGGCGCGGACGGTGGTTTTCCGCGGGGCGGTCGACGACCAGTACGGGCTGGGCTATTCGCTGGAGGCGCCGCGGCGGCGTTTTCTGGCGGATGCGTTGGAAGCGCATCTGGCTGGACGCGTGCCGTTGATCGCCGCGACCGAGGCGCCCGGCTGCGTGCTGGAGCCGGACCGCGCCGGTTCAGGTGTGGTTGCCTCTGGCACGCTGACCTACCACGGCCGTATTTCCCGCGTCATCCAGTCGAATTGCGTGGAGTGCCATCGGCCGGGCGGCGTGGGACCGTTCAGCCTGCTGACGTATGACGATGTCGTTTCGCGGGCCGGGATGATCCGCCGGCAGGTATCGCGCGGGGCGATGCCGCCGTGGTTCGCGTCGCCGCCGCCGGCGGGGGAGACGTCGCATTGGCGCAATGACCGTTCGCTCAACCCGGAGGACAAGGCCGACCTGCTCGCTTGGCTGGAGGGTGACCGCTTGCTGGGGGATCCGGCGGACGCGCCGTTGCCGCGGACGTTTTCCGACGGGTGGCTGATTGGTAAGCCCGACGCCGTGCTGGAGCTGCCGCGGGCGGTGGCGGTGAAGGCGGAAGGCGTGATGCCTTACCAGACGCTGCGGGTGGAAACGAACTTCGGGGAGGATCGCTGGGTGCGCGGCTACGAGCTACGGCCGACGGCGCGCGGGGTCGTGCACCACATCATCGTGCAGGTGCTTCCCAAGGGGGCGAAGCCGTCGGATCGCGGCGGTGATTCGGAGCGCGAAGGACTGTTCGCCGCCTACGTGCCGGGTAACGCCCATGCGCTGTTCCCGCCCGGCTTCGCGAAGCGGATTCCCGCCGGGGCGACGGTGACGTTCCAGATGCATTATACGCCGAACGGCCGCGCGACGACCGACCGGACCCAGCTCGGGCTGGTCTTCGCGACGGAGCCGCCACGGCATGCGATCGAAGTCTTCGGGCTCGCGAACCCGCGGCTGCGGATCCCTTCAGGGGCGGGCAACCACGCGGAGACGGCCTCAATCACACTTCCGTATGACGCGACGATCCTCGGCTTCATGCCGCACATGCACCTGCGCGGGAAGGCGGCGCGGTACGAAGTGGCCTACGCCGACGGCAGGCGCCGGCTGTTGCTCGACGTTCCGCGCTATGACTTCAACTGGCAGTTGCCGTACCAGTTCGCCGAGCCGCCGACACTGCCCCGCGGCAGCCGCCTCGTCTATACGGCATGGTACGACAACAGCGCCGTGAATCCGGCGAATCCCGATCCCTCGCGGGAAGTGCGCTGGGGCCAGCAGACGTTCGACGAGATGATGCTCGGTTACGTGGAGTACTACGTGCCTTCCCGGCGTGCCGATGCACGGCGAGGTCAGCCGGGCCGTGACGGATAAACGGCGGGCGACGCGCAATGGTCCTCATCCCCCTGGTGCGGAGAGGCAGGGTGTCGGGATAGTCTCCACGGTCGGGAGAAGTTTTTTGGGTGGCGAGCGCGGGGCTTGCGGAGCACTGGGCTGGGCCTACGGTCGGAACGAAATCCCCGCCCCATGAAGGAATTCCAAGTCTCCCGTCGTCGTTTCATGCAGCGCTGCGCCGCCTTCGCCGCGGTCTCCGGCGTTCCGGTCTGGTTCGCTGAGCGCGAGTTGGTCGCCGCGGAGTCCGTCCGCCGCCGGCGTGTGCTTTCGCCCAACGACCGTCCGGCCATCGCCCTCGTCGGCGCGGGTGGTCAGGGGACCAACGACGCCCGCAACGCCGCCAACTGGGGCGACGTCCGCGTGGTCTGCGACGTCGACCGCAAGCGCGCCGCCACGGCGATCGAGAAGCTGACGGTTGAAGGCCGGAAGCCGGAGGACTGCGCCGACTTCCGCCGGGTGCTCGACCGCGACGACATCGACGTGGTCGTCAACGGTACGCCCGATCATTGGCACACGCTGGTCAACCTTGGTTGCGCGCGCGCGGGTAAGGATGTCTACGCCGAGAAGCCGCTGACGCTCACCATCGACGAGGGCCGGCGGCTCGTGGATGCGGTCCGCAAGGCCGGCATCGTGCTGCAGACGGGCACCCAACAGCGGAGCTCGCAGCGATTCCGGCTCGCCTGCGAGCTCGTGCGCAACCACCGGATCGGCAAGCTGCGCGAGGCCAACGTCTGGTTGCCGGCCGGCCTGCGCGAGGGGCCATTCAAGGAGGCGGCCGTGCCCGCCGAGCTCAATTGGGACTTCTGGCAGGGCCCGGCGCCCTTCGTGGAGTACGTTCCCGAGCGCTGTCACCGAACGTTCCGCTTCTGGTACGAGTACTCCGGCGGCACGATGACCGATTGGGGCGCGCACCACAACGACATCGCTTATTGGGCGATCGGGCTGCTCGCTCCGCGCACGGTGAGCTCCCGTGTGCTCGCCGAGCCGCTCATCGGCGGCTACACGACCTTTAGCGAGTATGAGGTCAACTACGTCTACGAGAACGGCGTCCGCCTGAACATCCGCACCACGCGCGACGACTCGATCTACGGCGCCAAGGTCAACGCGGAAGGCCAGCGCAACGGCATCCGTTTCGAGGGCGAGAACGGCTGGATCTGGGTGAACCGCGATCAGATCAAGGCCAGCGACCCGGAGATCCTGAAGGCGCCGCTGCCCGATGGCGCCGTGCGACTCTACGAGAGCAAGAATCACACGGAGAACTTCTTCGACTGCGTGCGCTCGCGGCAGGCGCCGGTCTGCGATGTCGAGACCGGTCACCGGTCCGCGACCATGTGCCACCTTGGCGCCATCTCGATGCGCACGGGGCACTCGCTGACCTGGGACGCCAAGGCGGAGCGCTTCACCGGGGATTTCGCGGCTGAGGCGAACGGCTTCCTCGCGCGCGAGATGCGCAAGCCGTACGACTACTCGTTCGTCGCCTGACGGGCGTCAGGCGGCCTCGAGACCGAGGGCCTCGGCGGCGACGCCGTGCCGTAGGTTGCGCAGGGAGTGCCGGAAACTCGCGGCGCCGGCGTACTCGAGCACCGCCACGACCGTGGCGAGCGCGGCGGGAAAGACATCCGCGCGTGCCGCCGCAAGACCCGGCATCTCGCTGCGCCCCGTCAGCGGCGATGCGGCGACTTTCGCGAGCAGGGCGCGCAGGACCGGCAGAGGCACCGCGGGATCGCTCTCCTCGAAACGCAGGCCCTGACGCCGTCCGATGATGCGGCGGGCGGTCGAGATCGTGCCACCCGTGCCGATCAGTTCCGCGGCTCCCGGCGGCGTGAAGGTGAACCCCGAAGCTCCCAAGGTGGAGCGGACGTGCGTCGCGACTGCCGCCAGCGTATCTGCCGGTACGGGCGCGGCCGGATCCGCTACGAAGCGCTCGGTGAGCCGCACGCAGCCGAGCGGCAGGCTCACTTTGGCGCGGACGCGGCGACCTTCGAAGGCCACGCACTCGAGGCTGCCGCCGCCGAGGTCACACACGGTGAAGTCGCTCCTGCCGCGCAGCGCCGGGTCCGAGAGCAGCCCGCGTCCGATCAGGCCGGCTTCCTCCTCTCCCGTGAGGATGCGGAGGTCGGCGCCGATCGCGGCGCGCACGCGTTCGCGAAAGTCGGCGCCGTTGGCCGCGTCGCGCACGGCGCTCGTGGCGACGATGATGAGCCGCGCGGCCCCTCCGGAGGCGGCCCCGGCGGCGAGTTCCCGGATCGCCTCGAGACCGCGGGCCATGCCTTCCTCGGAGAGCCGAGGTTGCTCGCGGCTGATGCCCGCACCGATCCGCGCGTCGATGACGTTGGAACTGACCTCCTCCAGACCGCCGTCGGCACCGCGACGCGCGACGAGCGCCTTGATCGAGTTGCTGCCGATGTCGATGACGGCGACCGGCGCGGAAGGCACGGCGGTCATCTCAGAGGGTGAAGTCCGCCGGTGCGATGAGGAGCACGAACTCGCCCCTGACGCTGGTCTTGGCGAGCCGCGCCTGCACGTCGGCGGCCGGACCGGTGAGGAACGCCTCGTGGAGCTTGGTGACCTCCTTGGCGACGCAGATGACCCGCCCGGGCCCGAGGGTGGCGGTGATTTCTGCGACGGCCTTATCGATTCGGTGGCAGCTCTCGAAAAGGACGATCGTGTAGGGGAAGTCGCGGTGGCGCTCGAAGAAGGTGGTGCGCGCGGCGCTCTTCGGGGGCAGGAACCCCGCGTAGAGGAAGCCGTTGGTGGGCAGGCCGCTGGCGCTGAGAACAGCGGTGAGGGCGCTTGGGCCGGGCACGGGGACCACGGGCAGGCCGCGCCGCCGGCAGGCGCGCACCACGCGGAAGCCGGGATCGCTGATCGCCGGGGTGCCGGCGTCGCTCACGACGGCGACCGACTTGCCCGCGGCGACCTGGTCGGCGAGGCGCTCGGCGGCCTCGGTCTCGTTATGCTCGTGGTAGGCGACGAGTTCGCGACGCAGGCCGAGACGGGTGAGGAGAGCGCCGGTGGTGCGGGTGTCCTCGCAGGCGACGAGATCCACCGACCCCAGCAAGGCGCGGGCCCGGTCGGTAAGGTCGGCGAGATTGCCGATCGGCGTCGCGACCACGTAAAGGTGGCCGGGCTGCGGGGTGAGGGAGGGATTCTCCAAGGCGGGCCGGAACCCGGCGGGGACCGGCTCGCTCAACGGCCGGTCGGCTGGCCCATGCCCGGGATCTGGCCTTCCCAACCGGCGGGCCGGCTCCACGGGATCGAAGTCTGCTTCGGGCTGTTGGTGCTGCAGCCCGCGGCGAGCGAGCCGAGCGCGACGACGACGGCGGCGAGGAGGAGGCGGGTGAGGGAGCGCATGTTCTTTCAGCGGATTAGTACGGCGGAGTCGCCCTTCTGCAAGACCCCGCGCAGCGACTCGGGTTGCACCTGAGCGACGGAAAAATTGGTGCGGACATCGCTGATGACCGCCGTGGCGACCATCGCGCTGCCTTGGCTGATGGTCAAGCGGTGCCCCAGCTGGGCGCCGCGGGCGGAGCCGAAGTTGACCACGACGAAGGCGTTCTGCGGCCCGACGCTGAGCACGGTGGAACGCCCGGCGCGGTTGGTGAAGACGGCGGTGGAGGCGCCGGCTGCGGTGGGCAGGGCGGCGCCGTTGCGGGCGGAGGCGAGCTGCCGCTCAAGCTCGGCGATCGTGCCGCGGTAGGCCTGCACGGCCTCAGGCGAAGCGTTGGAGCGGCGGCTTTCCTCGAGATCGCGCCGGAGCGCGGCGATCTCGTCGCCCAGCGACTTGGTCATCGAATCGTACACCGCGAGCACGGTGCGGGTGTCGGCGAGGTTGCGCTCAAGCTCGGCCCCGCGGCCCTCGGCGGCGGTCAGCCGTTCCCGCGTGCGGGCCAATTCGACTTCGGCGGAGGCGGCGCGCGTCTGGGCGGCGTCGGCCCGGGAGCGAGTCTCCTCGCCCTCCTTGCGGGCGGTGGCGAGGTCGGCGTCGAGCCGTGAACCACGGCGTTCCGACTCCTGCAGGCGGACTTCCAGGAGGCGCTTCGAGTCGCCGATCCGGAGGTAAAGCGCGGCCGAGACCACCGATCCGGCGAGCGCGACGAGGCAGAGGATCAGGGGCAGGCGGTGCATGGTCCGGCGGAACGGACGCTCCGCGCGCCCCCGGTGTTACGCCAGCCGAAAGGTGGAATCGACGGCGCGGGCGCGGGCGCGCTTGCGCACGCCGGTGGCGCGGTTGGCGGCGAGGCGCTCGAGGATCTTGAAGGTGTCCTCCGCGCGGTCGGGCGAACCGGCCTTGGCGGCGAGTTCCGCCGCGGTGAAGGGCTGGCCCGGTGCGGCCCGGAGTGCCGCCATGAGGCGCAGCTTGAGGGCGATCACGGCGCCCGCGGCCTTCTTCCCGGCCTCGACGCCCGGCTGGTGGTAGGCGTTGATGCCGATGAGCGAGGCGTAGAGCCCGGTGACCCGCTCGTGAAGGGCGATGAGCATGCCGACGGAGCGCGGCGAGACGTCGGGGAGGGTGAGGGTGACCGAGTGGCGGCCCTTCTCGGTGAGGGCGTCGCGGGTACCGAGCAGGAAGCCCTGCAGGTAATCGCCGGAGGTGACGCCGGGCTCGACCTCGAGGGAGGAGCGCGCGTCGCGGTCGCGCAGCACCTCGATGAAGGTGACGAAGAAGTTGTTCACGCCCTCTCGGAGCTGCTGGACGTAGGCGTGCTGATCGGTGGAGCCCTTGTTGCCGTAGACGGCGATGCCCTGGTTCACGACGCGGCCCTCGAGGTCGTATTCCTTGCCGAGCGACTCCATCACGAGCTGCTGCAGGTAACGGGAGAACAGGAGCAGGCGGTCCTTGTAGGGCAGCACCACCATGTCGCGCGCCCCGCGCCCCTCGGTGGCGAAGTGCCACGCGAGCGCCATGAGGGCCGCCGGATTGCGCTGCGTGACGGGCAGGCGCGTCGCTTCATCCATCGCCGCCGCGCCCTCGAGCATCGCGTGGATATCGATGCCCTGCAGGACGGCCGGCAGCAGTCCCACCGCGCTGAGTTCACTCGTGCGGCCGCCGACCCAGTCCCACATCGCGAAGCGGGCGAGCCACCCTTCCGTCTCCGCCGTGCGGTCGAGCTTCGAGCCGGCGCCGGTCACGGCGACGAAGTGCCGCGCGGGGTCGAGGTCGGCGGCGCGGAACGCGGCCATCACCTCAAGCATGCCATTGCGCGTCTCGGCGGTGCCGCCGGACTTTGAGATGACGAGCACCAGCGTGCGGGCCAGCCGCCCACGGAGCGCACCGAGCACGGCGTCGAAGCCGTCGGGGTCGGTGTTGTCGAGGAACGAGACCGCCATGCGGTCGCGCCGCCCGCGGCCGAGCGCCTGCGACACGAGCTGGGGACCGAGGGCTGAGCCGCCGATACCGATGACGAGCAGGTCGCGGAAGCGCCCCTTGGGACCGGCGACCTCGCCGGAATGGACGCGGGCTGTGAACGCCTGGATCGCGGCGAGCGTGGACGTGATCTCGGCGGTGATCGCCGGCTTGGGCGCCAGATGGGGAGCGCGCAGCCAGTAATGTCCCACCATTCGCTGCTCGTCGGGATTGGCGATCGCGCCGCCCTCGAGCGCCTTCATGGCCTCGAAGGCCTGCTGCATCCTCGACTCCAACGCGGCGACGAAGTCGTCGGGGATCGGCAGCCGGGAGAGGTCGAGCGATAAGCCCAGTTCCGGGTAGTGGTGGAAATGCTGCTGGAAGCGGGACCAGTTCATGGCGGCGGGAAGGAGGCGACGGCGGCGGAAGGATTCGGCGTCAAGGATGGAACTCGGGCGCATGCACGGCGCCCGGTTCCCGGGCGGGGTGGGCGCCGCCGCACGGGAGCAGGTTGCGCGCCAGCGCCGTGGCGCCGGCGCGCGGCGTCAGAAGAGGTTCTTGTCGGTGACCGCACCCTCGGAGGCGCTGGTCACGGTGCGGGCGTACTTGGCGAGCACGCCGCGGGTCTCCTTCGGGGCGCGGCGCTTCCAGGCCCTGAGGCGGGCCTTCAGCTCCGAGGCGGGGATGCCGAGCGTGAGCTCGTTGCGGACCGCGTCGATGGTGATGGCGTCGCCGTTGCGGATGACGCCGATCGGCCCGCCGATGGCAGCCTCGGGCGTGATGTGCCCGACGACGAAGCCGTGGCTGCCGCCGGAGAAGCGGCCGTCGGTGATGAGGGCGACCTCCTTGCCGAGGCCGCGGCCCATGATCGCGCTGGTGGGGCTGAGCATCTCGCGCATGCCAGGGCCGCCGACGGGGCCCTCGTTGCGGATGACGATCACGTGGCCGGCCTTGACGCGGCCGGCGAGGATGGCGGTGAGCGCCTTCTCTTCACTCTCGAAGACCAGAGCCTTGCCGGTGAACGACAGGCCTTCCTTGCCACTGATCTTCGCGACGGCGCCGCCGGGGGCGAGGTTGCCGTAGAGCACGCGGAGATGGCTGTCGGCCTTGATCGGGTTGGACAGCGGCCGAATCACGTCCTGATCGGCCGGATACGGACGGACGTCGCGCAGGTTCTCGGCGACGGTGCGGCCGGTGACGGTGAGGCAGTCGCCGTGAAGCAGGCCGGCGTCGAGCAGCACCTTCATGAGCGGGGGGAGGCCGCCGATGCGGGTGAGGTGCACCATGCCGTACTTGCCGGAGGGCTTGAGGTCGCCGAGCACGGGAACGCGCTTTCCGATCTTGGTGAAGTCGTCGATGGAGAGTTTGACGCCGCAGCAGTGGGCGATGGCGAGCAGGTGGAGGACGGCGTTGGTGGAGCCGCCGAGGGCGATGGTGACGGTGATCGCGTTCTCGAAGGCCTTGCGCGTCATGATGTCGCGCGGCTTCAGGTCGGCCTTCAGCAGGGCGAGGGTGGCCTCGCCGGCGCGGCGGCAGTCCTCGCGCTTCTCCGCGCCGATGGCGATCTGGTTGGAACTGTTGGGCAGGCTCATGCCCAGCGCCTCGATGGCGGAGGCCATGGTGTTGGCGGTGTACATGCCGCCGCAGGAACCGGGGCCCGGGATGAAGCAGGCCTCGATCTTTCGCAGGCCCTCGTCGTCGACTTTGCCGGCGGCGTGCTGGCCGATCGCCTCGTAGACCGAGACGATGTCGCATTCCTTCTTCGAGTCCGGATGGATGCCGGGCAGGATGGTGCCGCCGTAGACGAAGACGCCCGGGCGGTTGAGGCGCGCCATGGCCATGATGCAGCCGGGCATGTTCTTGTCGCAGCCGCCGATCGTCACGAGGCCGTCGAAGCCTTCTCCGCCGGCGACGGCCTCGATGGAGTCAGCGATGACCTCGCGGGAGACGAGCGAGTAGCGCATGCCCGGCGTGCCCATGCTGATGCCGTCGGATACGGTGATGGTGCCGAAGATCACGGCCTTGCCGCCGGCGGCGTTGGTGCCGGCCTCGGCCTCCACCGCGAGCTTGTCGATGTGCATGTTGCACGGAGTGACCATGCTCCAGAGGGAGGCGATGCCTACGACGGGCTTGCGGAAGTCCTCATCGGTGAAGCCCACCGGGCGGAGCATGGAGCGCGCGCCGGCGCGGCTGGGGCCGTCGACGACGACGGAGGAATACCTGCGGGTGTGGTCGGGTGCGGAACTCATGGGGAGGTTGTCGGGCGAAGGGACCAGAGCGCGCGGGCACCGGCAAGAGCGGATGAGTTCGTGGCGCGGCGGAAAATAGGTGTTTACTTGCCGCGGTCGTTTTCCCAATACCTCGCCTCCCGTTTTTCTCGGGCCAGTAGCTCAGTTGATAGAGCGCATCGTTCGCAACGATGAGGTCGTCGGTTTGATCCCGATCTGGTCCACCAATTCCCGCGAGCGTCTTGGAATCGGGGGGTAGGCTGCCCCGGAGCGCGAAGGGGCCGTGTAGCGACGAAGATGGATTCATCCAGGAATCCCCGCGAGGACGTTGTCCTCCTCCTTCGGGAACCGCCACGAGGCGCCTGGAGCGAGGAAAGGGTGCGTGTGGTACGAACAGATTGGCCGGATAGGGCTGCGGGTCGCTTTGGGTATCCTTTGGCAATTTCCTTGAGAACGGCGGGCAGTCGTCGGCACTTTCGGAATCGCGGAGCCGCTAACCCCTTCTTCCCAGCGGCGACTTCCGCCCCCACAATCCCCATGAAAACCTCGCCTTGCTTGATCGCGGCTGCCTTCCGCCGCGCGTTTCTTCCACTGATGCTTTGCTGCGTCTCCACCTCCGGGTGGTCACAGGCGTCGCTTGGCGGCACCGTCACCAACGCCGCAACGGGACGCGCGCTGCAGGGCGCGCGGGTCGTGGTCGAGGGCAGCGGTCGGGAGATCCTCACCGACGGCGACGGCGCCTTTGCCTTGGCCCAGCTTCCCGTCGGGCCGGCGACGATCACCGTCTCTTACACGGGCCTCGACGCCGCCCGGGTCCCGCTTTCGTTGGCGGCGGGAGCGAACCGGCGGGATGTCGCTCTCTCTTCCGGCGTCTATCGCATGGACCAGTTCGTCGTCGCGGGCGAACGCGAGGGCAACGCCCAGGCGGTGACCCTCCAGCGGCTCTCGGACGGCGTGAAGAACATCGTCTCGACCGACGCCTTCGGAAACCTCGCCCAGAATCCCGCCGATCTCCTGGTGCGCCTTCCCGGCGTGGAAGGTGACACTGTCGACGGCACCATCCGCTATGTCCGCATCCGCGGGCTCAACCAGAACCTCGTGTCCATCACGATGGATGGAAACCGGCTCGCGGACGCCGCTTCGGCCGGCTCCACCCGCGAGTACCAGTTCCAGACCGTCAGCGCCGACACGGTCGAGCGGATGGAGGTCACGAAGTCGCCCACGCCCGACATGGACGGTGATTCGATCGGCGGCGCCGTGAACATGGTCTCCAAGACGGGCTTCGACACCAAGGGCCGGTTTGTCCGCATCTCCGCCGGACTGACCTACCGTCCTCTCGACGACCGGATGTACGGCGCCCCCTACAACTACGCCGTTTCGTATTCCGAGTCCTTCGCCGGCAAGCTGGCCGTCGCGGTCAACTTCGGCCACCGCAAGCTGTTCACCCCGCAGGACACCGTGACGCAGACGAGCCTTGCGCTGGCCAACGGCGTGAGCGGTCCCACCTACACCAACACCGTGGCCTATACCGACGAGCGGTTGCTCACCTCCCGTTGGGGAGGAGGCGCGCGACTCGATTACAAGCTCGACGAGCGCAGCCGCCTCTACCTCGGCTCCACCGTCAACCGGCTCACCGACCATGACACCGACCGCGTGCTGAACTTCACGGGTCCGGCCGCCGCCGTCGCGCCCGGCTTCACCGACACCTTCACGACCATCCTGCCGAACGTGAACAGCACGGTGAACATCCAGTCGGACAACGCCTATAAGGATGCCCGGACGCGCTATCATCAATTTGGCGGCGTGCACAAACTGCCCGCGCTCGAGCTGGACTGGAACTTTTACCTCTCCGACTCGAAGTCCAACTACGCCGGGCAGCGCAACTGGGGTTTCACCGCGCGCGGGATCGGCTTCACCGTCGACCAGCGCGGGAGGGCGGACTTCCCGGTTGTCACGCAGACGGCGGGTCCCGCCATCACCGACCTCGCGAGTTTCACCGAGAACCGCTACCGGATCGACCGCCGCGCCGGATGGGATCTCTACCAGGGCGTGTCCCTCAACGCGAAGAAGGCTTGGACCGGCTCGTTTCCCTCCTACGTGAAGGCGGGCCTCCGGATCCGCGAGCAGCAGCGTATCCTCGAGGCCACGCAGTGGAGCGGCAATTACGTCGGGGCGGACGGCGTGCAGGGACCCAACGCGGCGCGCGGAGGCGTGAACGACGACAACCTGGCCCAGTTCGGACTTCTGAGCTCCGGTCGCCTGCACACCGACAGCGTTCGGTTCCCGGCGGTGCCGGTGCCAGCTTGGCCGCACTTCACCAACACGCTGCTTGATGAGGCGCTCGAGCGCACTCCGGCCTACTTTGTCCGGGAGACCGCCGCCAACATCCAGGCTCAGATGACGGGTAACCAGCGGTTCACGGAGAGGATTCCTGCGGCGTACGTCATGGGTCACGTGCAAATCGGGCGCCTCGGCGTGCTCGCGGGGGTCCGCCTCGAGGAGACGCGGGTGGAGGGCGAAGGGGCTTTGCAGGCGCTGACTCCGGAGGAAAGGGCGCGGCGTGCCGCGTTCACGGGGCCCCTGACCGACGCGGAGATCATCCGGCGTAACCTCGCCGAGTACGGCGGTCGGCAGGTTCGCTCCGGCAGCTACCGGAACGTGCTGCCCGGAATTCACCTGAAGTACGCGGTCACGCCCCGTCTGATTACCCGAGCCAGCTGGGCGACCAACGTCGGGCGTCCGGGAATCGGCCAGCTCATTCCCCGCACGACGGTGAACTTCGATCAGAAGACGATCACGACGAGCAACCCCTCCCTGAAGCCGCAGACCGCCGACAATTTCGACGTGGCCGCGGAGTACTACTTTGAGCCGGCCGGCGTGGTCTCGGTCGGGCTCTTCCAGAAGCAGCTGCACGACTTCATCTTCACGGCGGGCGGCCTCACCGTGGGGAATGGAGCCGACAACGGCTTCGGCGGGGATTACGCGGGCTACACCCTCACGACCCAGTACAACGGCGGCGGGGCCAAGGTTCGCGGTATCGAGCTCAACTACAGCCAGCAGTTCGCCTTCCTGCCGGGATGGCTTTCCGGTTTCGGCGTCTACGGTAACCTCACGCGGATGGAGAGTGAGGGGAACTACGGGGCCGGTAATTCGATCGCCGTCGCCCCCAATCCGAAGGGCAAGGTCGCCGGCTTCAATCCCGACACCTCCAACGCCGGCGTCTCCTACATCCGCGACGGCATCACGATCCGCCTCCAGTGGAACCACCGCGCCCGCTACCTCACGACCTACAACGCCGTTGAATCACAGCTCGTGTACCGGATCCGACGCGACACCCTCGACCTCAAGACCCAGTACCAGCTGACGCGTCGGCTCAGCCTCTATCTCGACGTGAACAACGTGCTAGGGGAATATGAGACCGGTCAGGATCGCGGTCCCCGCCCGTCGCAACGCCGGGTGCTCACGCCCGGTTTCTTCGGCGGAGTGAACGTGCGGCTCTGACGGGGAATCACCGGCGCCGTTGCGCCACTCATCTCACCTCCCTCGCTGCCGTGTCCACACGGTAGGATCACGCTGCGGTTATCGGCTCCTCCGTCCCGACCGCGCTGCCCGCGCCCCAGTCGGCCGCACGCTCAGAACTCCACGGAAACGGAGAACGCGACTTCCCGCGGGTCCTGCAGCTGGAAAACGGTCGGGAGGCGGTTGGGGTCGGACCATCTGTAGTAAGCCACGCGCGGATCCGCGAGGTCGAGGCGGTTGGCGCTGGATGAGGTGACCGAGGCGGCGATAAGGCCGGAGCGGTTGAGCAGGTTGCGGACGTTGAGCCGCGCGGTGAGCTTGCGGGTGCCGACCCGGGTGGTGAACGACGCGAAGGGATCGAGGTACCAGAGGCGGCCGGTCGTCAGCGGATCCGAGAGGTCGGTCGCCTGGGCGGTCACCTGCTGGCCCCCGATCGTCAGGGTGATCGGCCGGGATGCGTAGCCGACGACGGCCTTGTCGCGGAATCGGGTGGAGAAGCCGAGCCGCCAGCCGCCGCCGAGGTTCGCCGCGAGGGTCGAGTTGAAACGCCACTCGCGCACGGCGGGGTTGGACATGCCGTTGAACTGGGCGAGCTGCAGCGCCTGCGGCAGGAGCGTTCCCGTGTAGTACGCGTACATCGTGGTGGATTGGTTGGCGCCGGTCTCGGCGAGTGGGATGTTGCGCCAGCCCGTGATCGCGCGGTCGCCGGGGTTGCCGAATACGACGAGACCGTTGGCGCCGACGGACACCACCGGCCGGTTGCGGCGCGTGGCGTTGTCGAAGGCGTACCATTCCAGCGACTCCATGCGTTGGATGACGGCGGGGTCGGTGGCGTAGGCGAGCCATCCGGGGCCGATGTTGGTCTTCACGGAGCGGGTGCGGGCGGCGGCGACGCGCACGTCGAGGCGCCCGGCTCGGCCGGCGAGCTCGACCTCGGTGCCGTGCGCGAGGCTATCCGCGTAGACGCGGTAGTAGTCCACGACGTTGTCGATGGCGTTGAAGCCCTCGCGGCCGGGAGCCTTCAGGTAGTAGTCGGCGAAGTCCGTCTGTCCGAGCGCGGCGCTGCGGAGGCGCTGGAGGGCGAGGTAGCGGCCCTCGAGGGTGAAGGTGCTGCGGCGGGTGCCCGCGTTGCCGTAGGTGTTGCCGGCATCGGTGCTGGTCTGCGCCGTGCGGTACTTGTTCAGGCGGAGACTGAGTCCGCCGAGCTGCACGCTGGCGCCGACGTCGCGGTTGTCGCCGGTCGGCACCGGATAGAGGGAACCGTCGATGTCGTGCACGGCGGACGGCGACGCCTCATTGTTGGTCGAGAGGTTCCAGAAGACGGACAGCCACTTCAGCGGGTGAAGCACGACGGACCGCGTGGTGTTGGTGAACGTCTGCAGAGTCCGATAGCGCGCCCACGGCACGTCGTCGAGGAGCGGGGCGAGGCCGGTGCGGGGGTCGATGGCGCGGGCCGCGGGATCGAATTCCTTCAGGCGTACGGAGTCCCAGCGCCGGCCCCAGGTGAGGACGAGGCGGCCGTCGAGGAGGAAGCCCTGCCAGGCCAGGCCGCGCGAAAGGTCCGAGGAGCGCTGGCCGTTGGCGATGCTGGTGCCGCCGCCGAGGTCGAAGAGCCCGACCTGGTACGGCCGGCCGGAGGCGTCAGTGAAGGACCACGTGCCGAACGGGTCGAGGCCGCCGAGCGAGTCGTAGCGGTTGGCGGGATCGGCGGGGTCGACGTAGGCGCGGGTGCGGAACTGGCGGTTGTTGGCGACCAGGTAGCGACCGGTGGCGCTGGTGCCGTCTCGGGCGTTGGCGGCGGTGATGACACCAGGCGCGATCCGGAAACCCGTGGCGGGATCGACGGCGCCGTCATCCTTGATCAACCGGAGGAATCCCTGCGAGGCGCGCTGGACCTCGCCGTAGGCGACGTTGCCCGAGAGCGAGTGGCGGCCGAGCAAGGCGAGGGACGTGCCCCGCAGGCGCCGCGGCGCGTCGAACAACCAGGCGAGCGAGGCGCGGGCGTCCTTGTTCATGCCGGTGACGCGCGTGCCCTGCTGGGCGCCCTCGAGGTAATAGGTGCCGAGCTGGGGGTTGGGGCCGCGGTTGGCCGCGTTGGCAGCCCGGTTCGCGTTCTGCTGCGCGCCAGCGGCGAGCGGATCAAGCGGGATGTACCCCGGGGCGTAGCGGTACGCGCTGGGATCGATCGTGAGCAGCGCCTCGGTCGCCGCGTACGAGTTCGCGAGGCGTTCGCGGCGGCTCTCGAAGTTCGCCGCGGCCTCGAGGTGCAGATCGCGGGTGAGCACAGCCGTGGCCTGAGCCATGACACGGCCGGCGCGCACGCCGGCGGGATGGCTGCCGCCGTAGACGCTGTAGCGGCTGAACGGGTAGAAACGCTCGTCGGTGAAGGTCATCGTGTTCGCCGCACCCAGGTCGGACGCCGCGCGGATGCCGTTGATAAGGAAGTCGGCCACGGGCCGCACGGCGGGCGTGTAGCGGTAGGTGTACACCGCAGGTTGCGCGACCCTCGCGCCGTAGGTGTAGGTCGGGGGAGCATCCTGCCCGCTCGTCCAGTTGAACAGGTAGCTCGTGGGGTTGGGTGTGGTCAGCGTCTGGCCGATCGGGGTGGGGCTCGCGTCGGGCTGGTTGTAGGGCGTGCGGTTTCCGATCGCGGGGTTCACCCAGACGGAGAGGTTGTCGCGCGGCAGCACGTAGACCGGACGCGAGGCGAGGCGGTCCATGAATTCGGCGAACACGTCGAGCCTCACGCGCGGGGAAGGCGTGAATCCGAGCGTCGCGAAGACGCGGCGGTCCCGCTCGTAGGCGGGCCGGAGCGGGAAGCGGCGGTCGCTGTCCAGCAGGTCGAGGCGCAGTCCGAGGCGGTCGCGCACGAGCGGTTGGTTGTGGTCCAGCGTGCCGCGCCGGGTGCCGTTGGTGTCGGTCGTCAGCGACACCGATGACCTCGCACGGTTCAGCCGCGCGGTGTTGTAGCGGGATTCCGCGAGGCCGGCCGGGGACCCGAGCCCAAAGAGGATGGAGTTGGGACCGCTCGCAAGGGTGAGCCCGCCGTCACCGGTGTTGTAGACGTCGTTGGGGATGTCGGTGCGGAAGAAGTTGCGGGTGTTGCTCATCCCGCCGAGCCCGCGGCTGCGGTTGACCGCCTCGTTGCCCGTGGCGCCAGTGCCGAAGAATTGGGCGGTGACGCCGCCCACTTCGGCGGCGTTCTCGGTGTTCATGCTGTAGCTGAACGCGTCGTTGTTGGAGTACGCGCCGATGTCGGCGAGAAACTCCGGCGTCATGACCGAGACCTGGGAGGCGAGGTCGCGGAAATCCGTCTTCAGCCGGGTGCCGGCGAGCGAGCTGGTCGCGAGGTAGCCGGTCTCGGCTTCGGCCGCGGCGACGAAGGGAGAAAGCACGACGGGCTCCTCGCGGGCGGGCGGCGGAGGTAGGCTTTGCGCGCCGGCCTCACCGGAGGCGAGCAGGGCGGCGAGCGCGAGCAACCGGCGGGTTCGGCGGGAGGTGGCGGGGCGGGGCATGGGGCTGGGGTAAGGTCGGGCTGCGGCGATTGAGTTCGGTCGCTACTTCCGGCCCTTGGCGGGGCGGAACTCGGGCGCGGTGGGATCCTCGGTCGAACTGCCCTGCCAGAGGGGCGCGATGTTGCCGCGGTTCCACTCTTCCCAGGCCTGGCTCAGGCGGGCGACGATCTCGGGGTGGTGTGAGGCGAGGTCGCGGGTCTCAGCGATGTCCTCCGCGAGGTCGTAGAGCTGCCAGCCGCTTTGTTTTCGAGCGGCGAAATCGCGCCAGTCGACCAGCTTCCAGCGACCGGCGCGCACCGCCCGCTGGGGGCCGAGCCGCCAGTAGAGCATCGCATGGGGTGAACCGGTCCGGCCGTCCCGCAGCCATGGCAGCAGGTCGACGCCGTCCATCCCGGCGGGTACCGGTCGGCCGGCCGCTGCGAGCGCGGTGGCAGCGATGTCGAGGGCGCTGACGGGTTCATCGAACGTACGGCCGGCCGGCAGGGTGCCGGGCCAGGAAATGAGGAAGGGCACGCGGTTGCCGCCCTCGAGCACCTGGCCCTTGTCGCCCCGAAGCGGAGCATTGCGTCCGGTGTTGTAGGAGAGGAACGGCTTTTGTCCGGCGCCGCCGTTGTCGCTCAGGAAGAACACCAGGGTATCGCGTTCCAGGCCTGATTCCCGCAGGTGGGCTAGGAGCCGGCCGACGTTGTCGTCGAGTCCGACCAGCAGCGAAAGGTAGCCGCGGCGCTCACGGTCTGTCACCGCGGCGGGGACGCGGTCGCCGTAGCGAGCCAGCACCTCCAGCGGGGTGTGCACGGCGTTGTGGGCCACGGTCAGGAACCAGGGACGCTCGCGGTGCCGGGTGATGAAATCCACGGCCTCGTCGGTGAAAAGGTCCGTCGTGTAACCGTTGAGGC
>JACCDP010745453.1_pt1 | contig 21194 bp, 20 predicted proteins | sample 7445841 | NCBI WGS metagenome assembly JACCDP01 (sample SAMN15323441, study PRJNA562643) | freshwater metagenome | isolation source: river surface water | place: USA:Blue River Watershed | collected 2017-08-17
ACGAATTTGATTTGGAAACCTTTGCACTGATTGACCAAAAATCTCTTGCCATGATTTTGGGATGGTCTGGTGTCAACGACATCTTTTGCAACGACGCTGGTGTTTTGGAAGCACCGTATATTCCGAATTTATCGGGTGTCAATCGAATCATGCTCTATGTATCATATGATGCATCAATTGATTTTCGCAGTATTACCCGTGGTCAAGGACGCCGTGAACCCTCGGCCATCTTTTATATCGACCCGTCGATGGCTCCTGGAAGTTATAAAACCTTGGACAAGGATACCTACGAAAATATTATCGATCCTGGAAGTGCTCCGATTTCCAAAATTAATAACTTTCGTTTGAGCTTTCGAGACGAATTTTACCGCCCCTTGAATTTACAAAATAAACCCGTGAGTTTGTTACTCGAAATTACACACTATACATAAAAATAGAATATGGCCGATATTTCTGGAAATGAAATCATTACCATCGGCGTGGAAAAACATGAAAAGTTACAAGCACTGCGGTATGTTGAATTTCTCGAAAATAAATTAGACCAAGATATTGGAAACTATTATTGGAAGAAATACGTTGCCGCAGCATTTTGGGCACAAATCTCGACTCCTGTGAATTTAATTATTACACTTTTGACGGCAGTAACAACTGCTCAAGCAACCAGCCAAAATATCCTGTCCGAATACATTTACCAAATTGTGGCGGTAACATCCTTGGTCATTACAACGTTGAATACATTTTTTCGACCCCACAGCCAATTGACCTATAATACCGAAATGTTGCAAAAATGGGGAGAAATTGGTATTGAATTTGAAAAGGCCTATTACATGTACTTGGACGAAGATTACGATTACGAACATGTGGAAAATATGAAACCCAAACAGTTAGAAAACAAAATTAAATGCTATCGTGGAATTCAAGACAAGATACACGCACAACGAAAAAATGAAGGTGTGGGAACGATTAACTTTCTCACCGACCTTATTTTTTTAATAAGCATGAAAACCTGCATTCGTTCCTACAAATGTTGGCTCGACCATGATAAAAAGATTCAACTGGAATCGAAACAAAAAGTATTGAATGCGAAAGTAATAGAAAAGGCAATGGTAGCAGAATATGAAAGACAAAATGCTCCGATTATGCCATTCAATGATATTACATTTGTTACAAGCGTGACCGATACCGACACCGAGAAAAATTGAAGAATTTGTTTTTACAACATTGGATAATACCATTCAATCTTGTAAAATGGAAATCTTTCATCCATCCTTTACGTACACCCAGGATATTGCAACGTTGCAGGACACTGATATGGTGCAGTGCGTCTTGCGTCTCAAGGTGGATGCTGTCGATACACGGGTCCCTATGCACTTTATTATGCTCATCGACAATTCTGGAAGTATGCAAGAAGAAGACAAGTTGAAGAACGTAAAGAAGTGTATTCAAAGCATGATGCTTTGTTTACAAGCGACGGATTATTTTAGTATTGTAACCTTTGAATCCCACAGCAAAATTCATTGCAGCCATCTGGCCGCCACCGACGTCAACAAGAGTTTTGTACAGACTGTCCTGCAAGACATTCAACCCGAAGATATGACCAATTTGTCGGCCGGCATTGGAAATGTCAAAAAGATTCTTGAAAACAGTCCCGAAAAAACTGGTCTTCTCATTCTTACCGATGGTCACGTCAACAAGGGAGTTGTGGATTCCCCAACCCTCCTTACTCTCATTCAATCCTTGCAAACGAATTGTGAAGGTATTGCCATCCATTGTATTGGATACGGCACCGATCATAATTCTGGACTTCTCAACAATATTTCCATGGAAACCAATGGATCCTATAACATTGTCAACAACATTGAAGACGTGGCCACTGCATTTGGCGATACTATTGGTGGACTCATGAGTTGTGTTGCCCAAAATGTGCATATTACCATTCCGAATGAAGTGGTTTTAGAAGGACCTCTCAAAAAGGAAACCAAAAATGGTGTTACCACCATTCAAATCGGCGATGTATATTCTGGTACGGAAAAAATCGTCCTGTGTTCCATGCAAAAACAGTTTGTGGAATCGTGTGGTGTCGTCTTTCACGGTATGAAGCTCCCTCTGTTTGATTCCTTTACCTTTTCGCCAGCCCCAACCTTTTGCCCAGACCGTGATATTGAGGTCGAACTTACCCGACATCGGTATACGTGTGCAACTTTGCTTCGTGACCTTCAATCCATGGCCCATAATTCATATTTTCCATTGGATACCCAAAACGAACTTCGCACACGAATTGATGCATTTCAACAGGCGGTCGAAGACACCTTTTACGACAATCACCCCATTGGAACCCAACTTCGTAGTGAAGTATCCATTCTACGCCAAGCCCTTCAAAATATTACCGCACCACAAATTGATATGGATGCGGTCATCAACCAACATACATCCTATTATGGTCTCGGTCGTGGATTTTCCAGTCCCATGAATGCCAATCGTCACCGACGTGCCGCACCTCCTACCCTTTCCTTTCCTCGTGGTGGTCGTTCCTTTATGCCAAGTGACCCTGTAGAAGATGGATACAATAGTCAAGATGAAGACCCAGACCATGTCTACACCGGTGTCCAGAGCCGTCATACATCGGCAACCACCAGCGTCTTTCAAAACTATGCCCAACGAATGGTTTCCAATACCCTCCGTACCCAAAGTCAGAGACCCGATGATGACATTCAAAGCGACGATGAATAAGGTCTAAAGAAATATAGAGACCCCATATAGAAGCAATGGTCAAACATGGAATTTTTTCATCCAACCCACAATAAAATCTATCTTTCCTTTTTTTCACGATGTAACGATATACATCAGTTTTCTGTACATGAACGTACAGTAGTTTCTTCCAATTGGACACAACGGCAATCACTCAAGATTGTACGCCCTCTTCCTGCCTATTTAATAGGTGAAGCAGACGTATTCAGTTCAACGTTGTTATCTTCCTTATGTAATGGTAAATTAACCCCTTCGGAAATAAAGCACGCCTTGGAGCATTGCGATTATTTATTTTTGGTCGAAAACGCAAACCAGGAAATTCTTGGATTTGCATGCCTCCATAAATTATATTCCAAAGCCTTGTATGTGGACTTTTTAGTGGGTCACAAAGTTGGCGGATTTTTAGTCGATATTTTGAAGACCTTTGCATCCGAGCATGTATTGGGATTTTCGTATATTCTCTTGGAAAGTCTTCCGTGTGCCGAGGGTTTCTATAAAAAACAAGGATTTGTATCTACAGGACAATATTCCAAGGAAAAAAATCCATTTTATAGTTGGAAGATGGATGTGGTGAAGAAAAAGAAGATACAAAATACATTTTGTATTAAACAGGAACTATGGGCGATTCATCCTCCATCCTTATACAAACCCTTCCAGCCTTTGTTATTAACCTAGACCGTCGACCAGACCGTTGGAAGGAATTTCAAAGTCAGCCATCCTACAAACAATTTACCAACATACAACGTTACTCTGCCTTTGACGGAAAAATGCACGACTGGATTCACGATGATAATATTAGTGTTCATACCAAGGAAAACATTCATAACAATTACCGCCGCAGTCACTACGAAATTAATACAGTGGGGGCCATCGGTGCAACCTACAGTCACGTGGGGATTTGGAAGAAATTCTTGGAAAGTGGAGAACCATACTGCCTTGTGTTTGAAGATGATACCGTGATTCACCCCGAAGAAATTACGAAAATTAATTATTTATTGAAATCCATTCCTCATGGATGGAACCTCTTTTTATTGGGACATCATAACTGGATGATGAAAAGCACCCCTATTGACAAGAAAAAGGAAAAGGGAGGTTGGTACAATGTCCAAAGTTTCACCGGTGCCCACGCCTATATTATTAGCCGTGAAGCCGCCCAGAAATTGGTCGAAAAACCCTTTCCCATTGAAACTCATATTGAGTTTTACATAAGTGCCTGTGCACGACAAAAATTATTCAATATTGTTCGCTACGAAGGATTGCGGGTGGGATATGGATCCGAAAATGCGGATGAAAATGACAGTGACACCTTTGATACTGCAAAGTCGTGTCCTGTATGCTACGTACCCGATGATTTGCCCAAACAAGGATTCTACATGTCGTATGAAAAAATGGCTCGAATGATGGTGGGGATCGGTGCATTTGCCTTTGTGTATTACGGGTGGATAAAGGGACAGGGGAAAGTGTAAGAAACAAGTATATAAACACGTTTTACGAAGACTGGATAGAACCATGGACCCGCCACTCCGCTATTATGATTTACTCGAATCACTCGAAAAAATGTATGAAGAAATGGATGCTAACGAATTACTTGCCGCATCCTACGTCTTGGGTAACATTCAAGCCTACTTTTTAAAAAAATATTTTAAAGACCAAACTGTAATTGATTCCAAATGTCTTGTGAAAACATTGGAAGATGCATACACCAATTTACTCGAAGACTATTTGCACAAGCAAAAGATTGAACATAATCGCAAAGCACTCGAAGAGGTCGATTGATTCATATATAAAGCATTCTTGTAAAATGAAAGTAGAATCATGGAAGGCAAAGCATACGACCCGCTTGGTGATGGAATCAGTAATGTAGAGATTTTGGAAGTTATGGGGAATGACTTGACGGTGGTCAATGCGGCCCGTGTGAGTTTTGCGAAAGAGTCGAAAGTCATGACCCCTGGGGACGAAAAACTGATTGGATTCTTGGCCAAACATAATCATATTACTCCCTTTTTCCATCCTCAAATTCGTATGCGTATCAAAATGCCCATTTTTGTGGCCCGTGAATGGTTTCGTCATACGGTCGGTTTTGCCCGCAATGAAGTCAGTCGTCGTTACGTCGATTTCAAAGCCGAGTGTTTTGTTCCTGCCGAATTGCGTGAACGTGACCCAAAACTCAAGCAAGGCTCGAAAGAATCGGCGGTGAATGATGGTGGTGCAGCGGCCGAAGCCCTGAAAAAAAGTACGGAAGATTCAATTGCCGCCTACGAAGATTTATTGGCTCGTGGAGTGGCTCCTGAAATTAGTCGCATGGTTCTTCCCCAGAGCATGTACACGGAATTCATTGAAACGGGTTCCTTGGCTGCCTATGCCCGTCTATGTGGTCTTCGTCTCGATCCTGGGGCACAGCGTGAAATTCAAGCCTACGCTCATGCGATTGATGAAGCACTCCAATCACGGTTTCCTGTTTCTTGGGCGGCACTTCGCAAGTCGTGGACCGAAGAATCCTCCTCATCGTCGTAATCCGAATATCGTCGTTTTAGTTTAGGGGTAAAGATATTACTTTGGTTTATATAAATAATCCAAAACAATAGCCCAAATCCGCAATATGCAATTTCAGAATAATTGGTGGTGAAATATCCATGCAGAAAATAAAAGGAAAGAACAAGAAATACGGTGCCGACGAAAACTTGAATCCATGTTTCGTTCATTTTCTATGCAACATAAGGTCTGATATGATTCTCAATTTTATACATGTTTGTGCAAAAAATTGAAGTTTGCGGAGGTTGCATGAGGATACAAACAAATATGAAGTGTCACGCACGTCTCATTCGTGAAGGGTTTCTTGGTACCTTTCGTACCGATAAAAAACGACTCTTCTTTTACGCCGAAGATTATTGTAACGAAAATGCCTGTGAAAACAGTCTTGTGTGCGAAGCCCATACAAATCGTATTCCGTGTATCAAAAGCAATTCCACACAAGACAATCGCTATGACCATGGATATATTCACATGCCCATTCCTGAAGAAAGTCACATCTTTGGTAGCACATGGTATTTTACAAAAGAAACCATTAAAGGCGAACCGTCCACCGAAACAAAAGCCGAGGCCATTAAATATGCAAACCGTGTAAAAACCTACGTTGAAACCATGTTCCACGAATCATCCAGTGAATCGTCCGTTGAACTCGTGACCAAAAAGAAGAAGCGAGTGGTCAAGAAAAAACAAGAGGTGCTTGACTACAACCCCCCTTGCAATATTACCTTTCAACACCCCATCAAAATTTTAGAATCCATGGAAGAACCAATTGTGGTGGATGCAGTCGAAACCTATGTGGTGGAATCCTATGTAATTGACGATGAAGAAGTGTATCTTTGCCGAGCTAATAATGAAGTCTTTTCCATGGAAGATTACCACTTTCTCGGAATTTTGGAAAATGGGATTCTTGTGGAACCATAAACTGAACGCACTTTTTTTTCGTTATGGCGATGGTACAAGATTTGTCCCGGTTTTATAATTGTGCGTTTAAAGGCTGATTTATATATCCCAGTATAAGGTATAAGAAGAAATGTCCACTGAAGCATCTACTGTATCTCTTGTTGAACAAATTAATGCAATTGAAAAGTCCTTAAAGGAACTCAAGCGTGTTGCACGCACTGAACTCAAGGCTCGTCGTCGTCGTCGTGGCAGTAAGCGTGAAGGCGGTGAAAAGGCCAAGGGTGAGACCCCAAAGCAACTCAAGGCCTGGCACGATGAAGTCCGCAAGGTCTGGGATGAAATGCGTAAGGTTGATGCCAAGATTCCTTACAAGCGTGCCGTTGCTGAAGCCAGCAGTCGTCGTAAGACCACTGGTACCACCGCCGCTGCCCCTGTTGCTGCACCTGTCGTTGCAAAGGCAAAGAAGGAAAAGGTTGCCAAGGAAGAAGTCGTCGCCGCTGCCCCAGTTGTCGAAGAGAAGAAGGCTGTCAAGAAAGTCGCAAAGAAGGCTTAAATTGATTGGGGGGACGTAAAATAAAAGGTTTCAATTTGTAAATTTCGGTCTTATAGTGTAATGGTTATCACACCAGTTTTTGACACTGGTAATCTGGGTTCAATTCCCAGTAGGACCTGCGTGAAGGGCTCATTTATCCACCGTTGGATTTTTATAATATGAATGGTTCATTTTATAAAAAAGATTGGTGAATTATTTTCGGTGTTTGCGTGACTTTTTATTTTTTTGAATGGTTGCTTCTTTCCCTTGTGCAATCAATAAATAATATAAATCACGATTTGTGGTGGTATGTTGAACCCCATCAATTACAACAGTATAGGTCTGTTTTTCCTTTTTCTTGGAGGGTTCGTCTGCATGTACTACAACATTATGAGCGGGTTCGTTTACGTGAGGGGGTTCTTCAGTTGGTAATGCATCCACTACACGTGTGAAATTTGTTAAATTATCCACCGGTCGAATTAATAAATTATAAAGAGGTTCATGGTTTTTATGAAATCGATGAAGAAAAGAAAGTTCCGCTTGTGCCTTTGCGACTTTTGTAGACGGAAAGGATGCTTCAATATCTTGCAACAAATCTTTGGACGAAGATAATATATCAATGTATCGTTCCTTATTATTTAAAGGAGAACCTTGAATTATATGTATTTTTGTGTCAATCTCTTCCATAATACTATGCATGCTTCTTCCACCATGTTGGCGACGTATTTTCCGTGTACGACGTAATTGTTTACCCATCCTACTTTTTGGGTTTGAAATTATTTTTCTTGGCCCAGGTTGCTTTTTGTTTCTTGGCTTCCAATCCCTTTTCAAATAAATCCTTGGCGGTGGCTTCCGTAAGAGTCGACAAATCGGTGGAATCACTGACCGAAACAAACTCTTTTTTCTTGGCACTGGTCTGAAACATGTAGAGCCCATAGGGTCCACGCCGGATTTCGTACTTGCCAATCTTCTTGACTACCGCCGATTCCTTTTCCTTGAACTTTTCCAAAATCGATTCCAACGACTCGTTTTCTTCACACCCAATATTTTTGCCCTGAATCGTTACATAAAATCCATAGGGTCCCTTTTTCCGAAGAACTTGCGACCCTTCATACATTCCCAACAAGGATCCCACATTTTCTTCCGTCTTGGAATTCACAAACGCATGGGCCTTTTCTGGTGTCAAGGCTTCATAACTGATATTGAGAGGCCATCCATAAAAGACAGTGTCTTCCTTTTTTCCATTTTCGGATTCACGTAAAAGAAGAGGACCCTTTTTTGTTTGAATTCCAATCAGCCCATTTCCAAAATCACGCTTGTTGTTGGGGTCCTTTTGTTTGGCATCTTTGAGCAAGGCATGGTACGAGTCTTTATACGAATCCCACGTGTCACGCAACACTTGCTTCCACGGTTCTTGACCCGATGCAATATTATCCAAACGGTCTTCCATTTGTTTGGTGAAATTGTAATCAAAGAGGGTCTGAAAATGTTGCAACGTATATTCGAGAACTGAAAGACCAAGTGGCGTTGGACATAGTTTATTCTTTTCTGCTCCCATTTTTACAACCGACGTTTCAAATTGTGGGGGCATCATCGACGGCGTTTTACAGTGCAAGGATTCCATTTTCAAGGATGATCCTGCAAAGTCTTTCGTTTCCACATACGCACGGTCTTGAATGGTCGACAATAAACTGGCAAACGTCGACGGACGACCAATCCCCTTGGTTTCTAGCGTCTTGACAAGTGATGCTTCTGTATACCGCCCTGGTGCCTTTTCGTAATGCTGATGGGCGTGCAAACTATTCCAGTGCAATGTCATATTTTCGTGCAATGTTTCTGCAAACGCAAATCCAGAAGGGTCTTCTGTTTCTGGTTCTTGGTCTTCCTCTTGGAGTTTGGTTTCCTTTGTATCCACAATCTTCCATCCTGGGAAATCTGTCTTTTTCCACGATGCATTCCACGGAAATTCGGCGTCCACCGAAAAGGTGATGGTTCGTGTTTGCCCCGTAGCCGCTGCCATGACACTTTGAATCGTACGCATCCAAATGAGACGATACACTTTTTGTTCAAGGGGCGTCCAATCTTCGTTTGCTGGCAAATGTTCCAATTCCATATGAGTTGGACGAATGGCTTCGTGGGCTTCTTGTGCCTTGACATTTGGGTTTTGTTTGGATGATTTGACCTTGCCGATATATTCGGGTCCGTAGGTTTCCTGTACATAGGCCTGGGCAAGTGCAACCGCTTCTGTTCCCAACACTGCCTTATCGGTACGCATATACGTAATATGCCCTGCTTCATACAACTTTTGGGCAACCTTCATCGTGTTTTTCGGATTGCTGCGAAAGAGTGATGATGCTTGTTGTTGAAGCGTACTCGTGATGAGCGGCTTCGGTGCTTGATTGCTCCAGCCTTTCGTTTCGACATGGGTAATCGTTGCCTCGGTCTTGTCGTGCATTGTCAAAATATTGTGTGCCGAGTCACGGTCTTCAAATTCATCCACCATTTGGGCCGGCCAAGGTGTTTCCTTCTTGTGTTGCCAAGACCCTTGCACTTTCCACGTACATTGCGACGAAAAGTTTTGGATTTCCTTTTCACGATCCACAACCAGACGCAAGGCTGGGGTTTGACACCGACCCGCCGATAGTCCAGGACCCACTGCTCCCCACAAGAGTCGACTAATGGTAAATCCCACCATCAAATCCAACATGGCACGACTTTGTTGTGCATATACAACATCCATTTGCAACGTTCGTGGCTTGGCAATGGCGTCGATAACTGCCTTTTTCGTGATTTCATGAAATACGGCACGATACGTAGTCTTTGGATCCAAATGTAAGAGCAAACACACACTGTACGAAATCATTTCGCCTTCACGATCATCATCCGAACAAAGATAGACCCGTGATGCCTTTTCTCCTTCTTCTTTAATTTGCTTGATCGCTTTTGCTTTTTCTTTTAAGAATTCATACTTGGGCTGAAAATCGTCCTGAATTCCCACGGCATCGAGACTTTCTTGGAGTGCACGAATATGTCCCATCGTGGCAATGACTCGGTAGCCACTTCCCAAAAACCCTGCAATTTTCGCACACTTGGCCGGTGATTCCACAATAACAAGGTTCATCTTTACTATGGAGTGTCCACGTTTAAAGTTCAATTTTATATACATATCAACAATAGGATTTGGATTATGAATAATACACGGAAAACAACGAGCGTGGACGGAGCCTTGTATGAATTAGTCGCTCGTGGTGTCAAAGACAATTATTTTTGGAAGGATGAAAATACATCGGTACACCCATTTAAATGGAATTACGAGTCCTATCCTGGATGTTTGCCTGAAGTACGTTTGTTACCACCCCAGTACCCCGTAAAGTTTGGTCAGAAAACATCGTGGATTCTGGACTTGCCTGGCGATGTACTTGTCGATGTACGTTTGCGAATTGATTTACCCTCATGGATTCCGAATGCGGAACGTTTGTTGAATCTAAAAAGCTTGACGCGTACATATCATGCTGTGGGAAATGTTGTGGATACATCCGGTGCGGCGGTAGGATATACCAATGGAATTGGATACTTTTTATTTCGTCGGATTGAATTGTTACAAGATGGTCAATTACTATGGGAAGCATCGGGTGATGCCTTGTATACCGCCCATTTGACAAATAAATCGTGGAATCGCCATATTTTGGAAAACAAGTTGGCAGGAATTCATGGCGGAAGTGATTTGGAAATCCAAAAGAATGCTACTCCTGGTCAACTCGTATTAAAAATTCCTTTGCCAGGATGTATGCAAAAGGATGATAAAGGGTTTCCCATTTGTGCATTACGAAGCCAAAACTTTCAATTGCGGGTGACGTTGCGAGATTGGAAGGAACTCATTGAAACAAGTAGCGGTGATTACAATTACAACCCCTTTTCCAAAGTGTTTGTGCAAAAAACGAGCCCCACTGGAAGTATTTCACAATTTACCACCTTACGTGAATTAGAATTTGGACAACCCCAAATTACGTTGGAAACTACCCAGTTGTATTTATTAAATGAAGACCGTCGTGCTCTCGAACAACAGAAAATGGAAATTCCCTTTTTACGATATTATGAAAATGTCTACAGTTTTGGACCGGCAGATTACGCCCCCTTTGAAAAAGGAGCGGCAACTTCCTACGTGACTCGCTTTGTGGATGCGTGCTTTGTGGGGCGACGCATGATGACCTTTTTTCGCAACAGTCGTGATGTGATGAAAGGTCAATTGTGGAAATTTGAAAACAGTGATGTGTCCAATGGAAATTACTATAACGAAGCGAATTTTATTATTGCAGGCCAAAATCGTGAAGGGCCGTGGGATTCGCTGGTCTTTCAAAAACTCGTCAATCATGCAAAGGAGCGTCATAATTCCGCACGAAATGTCTTGTTGATGAACTGGACATCCGGTTGGAGTGTTTCGGCAAACCCCGATACTCTGGAACCTGAAGGTGGGATCAATTTCAGTACCGCAGAAAAACCGACTTTGCGAATCGGTTTGGAAAATGTTGGAATTAACCCGGTCATTGGTTACAAGGAAACGGTAATGAATTCTGTGGTGGAATCGTGGGCCTTGTATATTATCGAAAACGGTCGTGGCAAACTCTTGTTTGAAAATTAAATTTGTGCGTATATTTTTTTGTAAAGGGAAATTAGAAAAAATGAACGCTCCTGCAAACAATGGTCTTATGAAAAAGGTTGGAAATGCAGCATCTGGTGCCGTAAACGCCGTTTCTGGTGCATTTTCAAGTATCATGCCTGGATCAAGTAACTCCTCCATGGCCGGTGGACGCCGTCGTCGTACCCACCGCAAGAGCCGTAAGTCTCACCGCAAGTCTCATCGTAAGAGTCGCAAGTCCCACCGCAAGAGCCGTAAGAGCACTCGCAAGGATCGCAAGCGTCGTGATACCCGCAAGAGCCGCAAGGATCGCAAGAGTCGTAAGAGTTCCCGTAAGATGAACGGTGGTCGTCGTCACCGCAAGTCCCACCGTAAGAGCCGCAAGTCTCATCGTAAGGGATCCCGTAAGCATTAAACAATGATTGTATAAAGTTGGTCTAAACTATCGTTTTGTATTACAATAGAATTGTAGGATACAAATGGATTTATCAACGAATCGTCCCTTGGGGGAACGCACCACCGTGTTGGATATTGCCGACCGTGACGTATTGGATAATACTTTATTTCCCTTGGAAGCATCTGAAACATATTTTACCCGTGACCAACAACGTCGTGTTCTTCCGTTTACCCCCGTCATTCAAGAGTTTCCCGTAAAAGGTCAGGCATCCTTTGGGGGACGTGTCGTCTTTGAAATTGATAGTACCCAATGCGGAGATTTATTAATGGGTCTCATGGTTCAATTAAAATTGGGAAGTTGGCTTTCCCCCGATGTCATTGCCTATTTACAAAACGGTACCTATAATTACCAAACTCCAGATGGAGCCTTTTATTACGCCAACAGTTTGGGAACAACCTTATTTTCGTATGCCGAATTTCAACTGAACGATCAATTAATCGAACGAATTGAAGACCCCTTTTTCCACGTATATTCCCTCTTATATCCAGACATTAATCACCAATTTGCCGTGGGAACCTATGCCTATGGAAATTACAGCATCCCCACCTTACGTGCCTGGGACTCAAAACAAGTGTATCCCACGTGTGACGGTATGATTAGTTGTATTCTTCCCTTTCACTTTTTACGGACTCCTTTGAAAGGTGGCTTTCCCCTCTTGTCCGTCAAAGACGGAAACCTTCGCTTGGTCCTCCAAATTCGCCCTTTTGAAGAATTGGTACGAAAACGGGGCGGAAGTCGTACTTCCTGTGACGAAACACCCTTGGGAAAAGAAGTGAAATACTGGGATACGTCCGTCCCATGGTACCCTGGTTTGGAAGTTGTTCGTACCAACAATGTTGTACAACCTGCCTTTGAAGATTTTCGTCTGGTGACCTACGGTATGTTGACGGATGGAAAGTTTCGCAATGCATTGCTACGTGCCCCCTTTCAACGCATGTATCGCTCCATTGTTCAATTCAATTTTGCTGAACCCTTAAAATATGTAGTCAACAAAACCAGCAATGATGTCATCCATCTTGTATTGCCTCTCGAATTGAATCATCCTGTCGAAGAAATCTTTTGGGTGTTACGTCGTAAAGCGGTCAATCTCAATAATGAATGGACCAATTTTAGTGGGGTCTTGGAAAAAGAATATAATGCCGTGTATAATCCCTTGGAAGGAATGTGTGTGTACGCTGCCCTGCAAGCCAATGGAAGTACATTGGTGGAAGACCACGGTGACTACTTTCGCCGTGTTGTCAACGAACGCCATAAAGGTGGAATTATTTCGTATAATAGTTTTGTCTACGGCTATTGTTTTGCATTACATCCGGATAAATACAATCCCAGTGGATGGCTCAACGCCAGTCGTACCAGTGACATGCGACTTCGCTTAAGCGTCAAACCCCCTGGCGGAGCGGAAGATTTGGAATGGGAAGTCTTTGTTTTTGCATCGACACTCCAATGGATTCGATTTGAAAATGGTATTGCGAATAAACTCTTTAGTTCTTAAATACATTGTATATAGGAGATTATGGTAGCCAGTTTAGTACGATTGTTTCACAGTGGGCTTCAAGATGCCTATCTGATGGGGAAAGAACAACCCAATATTCGTGCCTTTGTATACGTATATAATACAAAGGGTCGCTTTACCACCCAGTGGCATCGTCTGGACTTTTCGCAAAAGCCAAATTTTGGCAGCAGTGTATGGTGCACGTTGCCAGTCAAAGGTGAATTGTTGAGTCGCTTGTATTTGGTAACCACAATGCCCGATATTTACAGTGCACAGGCACAAGCACGATTGGCAGCTGTAGATTTCAGTGGTAATCCGTTACCCTTTGCCGGTCCCACCTACGGATGGACAAATAGTTTGGGGCATGTTTTGGTGGAAGAGGCGTCGGTACACATTGGGGGGTCCCGAATGGATGTGTTGTCAACACGGTTGCTGGAAATCAAAGATGAATTCAATACCCCCTTGGAAAAAGTACCCTTGGTAAACGATTTAATTGGACGAGTGGAAAATGGATTCGGTCCTCGTAGTTTGGGTCACAGTAGCACACCAACGACGGTAGCAACCCCATTACCCTTCTGGTTTTCACGTGGGGATTTGGGGACGGTGTTACCCATTGATGCATTATATGTCGACAATGTGGATATTAACATTAAAATTCGTGGGTTGGATGGGTGTTATTATACGGATGCCCGCCCCAGTGCACTGATAAATTGTTATGGACCCAATGATGCCAGTGGAAATCCGTATGGGCCACCACCGGTGTTGGAACCACCATCGGATCCCGTATGTAAACAAGAATTATATCCCATATTGAATGCACCGTTTTACATGGAAGACCCCAGTGGTAATATTTTACTTCAGGGATTACGAGGTCCGCTTGAAGCCAATATGCCGACCTATTCCTGTTGCACGTGTACATCCGGTGTTGCGTGCGTGGATGAATCGTATTGTGACGAAGAACAAGTCTTTCGGTACGTGCAATACGAGAAAAAGTACAAGGGAATGGATCCGAGTGGGTTGGCGGTGGCACAAATTCCAGGTGTGAAAATGCCAGATCAATTGAGTTTACAAGATTGTTATATTATGGCCGAGTACATTTATTTGGATAAACCTGAAGCCAATAAATTTCGATTGGGAAGTATTCAGGTGCCGATTGTACAACATTACGCCATGGAACCGGCGAAAACAAATGGGTTCTCATCGTACAATATGGAATTAAACATTCCTAATCCAGTGCGTAATTTATTTTTTTATGGACAGCGTGAAGAAACGAGTGATTACAATGCCTACTTTTTGTGTACTCGTGATTTGTCCGATAACGTCAATTATTATGCCCCGTGGTGGCCCAATGCGTCCGGTTTGAATAATGATCACTATCACGAATTGCGTCCTGGGTTTTATAATATTGACAGCGAACCCTTCAACAGTATTCAACTCGTGTACGAAAATAATTTGGTCAAGGTGTCGACAGAAAACTGTGCCTTTTATCGATGCATTTTACCGTCCTACGAGATGACAAAGAGTCCATGGGTCAATAAATACATGTACTGCATTCCGTTTGGATTGCAACAACAAACCTATGCACCAAGTATGCCACTGGGGCATGCCAATTACAATAAAATCAAAAATGCCAATTTGATCTTTGGGTTACGACCACGGGTTACGGCTCCACGAAATCCTCCCAATTTGATCTTGTATGTATGGGCCGAAACGTACAACATGTTTGTTGTGTACGGAGGACGAGGGTCTTTGTTATTTGGATATTAGGGTTGGTTGAAGAAAAGTATTCTATATTATAAAAATAGTGCATTTTCATAATATAGTGTGAACGAAAATATAGTGTGAACAAAATATTAGTTGTGCAACCGCCGAGTTTTACGAAAGCGACGGATTTTTTGGGAACGTGTACTCGAACGAACTGCGTGATGTTTGTGTTTTCGAGTATGTTGGATTTTCTGTTTTCGACGAGATTTCATGGCACCCCCCTTTTTGCGGACTGGTTTTGGTTTTTCTGCAGCCGCAGAGGCAGCTTCAACTACCCTTTGGGTTGGTCGTCGGTTTCTAGGAATTTTTGGTGCATTGGCAATTGCTCGATCTTCTTTTTCGGCAAATATATCAACCCCTCCATCTAAATATGTATATGTATATTTCCAATCTTCATACGGAATTGTTTCTTCTGTAACGAGACTTGGGTCTTTAATTTTTACAATCGCTTTCATAATTGTCTCAATCGTTTCAGGGTCTTTATTTAAAAATATAATTCCGTCTTCCACAACCTTTGTAAAGTTTTCTATACGTCTTGTATCAACATACAAATTTGATTTTCCAAGTTCTGTATCTGGATTGATAAGTTTATTTTTTCCCATTTCTTCGATTGCTTCTTTTTGTAAATTTTGTACATGTTTTAAATTGTTGAGGTATAAATCTTCTTTTATCTTACTTGATTTTGGTGTTACGGCGGCACATGACGAAAAAATGAAAATATTGGGGCTTTCAAATTCATCAATTTTAACTCTTGGTTCATCACTTGTATCTTGCATCACAATTTCACGATTTGTAACATGTAATTTGTTTTGCGGGTTATTTAATGGTGTGTACAAACTTTTTAAAATACGTGCACATCCTTCAGGTTCACGATGAATGGGTTGTGCACCACCTGTTGTAGTAGGTACTTCTGGTGGTGTAATATTTTGAAAGATAAAATGGTTTATGAAGTCTGGATTACATAAATAAGACATATCAAAGATTTCAGGATCTATATTTTCTGAATTGGATGCATTTTCTGGAACATTTGTTTCTACCTCTCCTTCGACGGCACCCTCAACAAATTTTAAGGGTTCTGTATTCTTTTTCAATATTTTTTCCCATAAATCTTGCGTATACGTATCTTGTGCAAAGTCAAGTGAATCTTTATATTGTGTTGCAATATCCTTTATATTTTTATTTCGAGACTCCTTAATTACACGTAGAAGAGTATCAAGTGGATTTTCTTCCTCCTCTTCCTCATCTTCTTCCTCAAGAAGTTGTTCAACGGTAGACTTTAATTCTTCAATGTATTTCTCAAATCCATTACTCGTAAGAAATTCAATTAATGTATCTTTCACATCTTCTAATTCGAATGTTTCATCTTCATAATCTGCAATTATCTCATTAAATTGTGTGTCTATTTTTTTTTTTAATTTTTTATCTGTTGTATTTTCTAATAATTTTTTATGGAGACTTTCAATATATAGTTTAAACTTATTTATAATTTCATCTTCATCTTTATAATTTGTATTTTTCTTCTCTTCTTGTGTTAATGCATCTTCAAAATCGGCAAATGCTTTAATTAATTTTGGATTTCTACTCTCTTGAATTGCAGCATCTAGCTTCATATGTAAATCTTCTTCCAATGTACGTTGATATTCATAATCCAAATTCACTCTTGGAAATGTATAGTATGGAGACCCCTTTGAAAATTTCCAAAATCCCATTGATGCATACATGATACGCAAAGAAGCTCGTACAATTTTTTTTGTTTGAAAATATTGACTATTTATAATATAACTTAATTGGGCATCCTTTTTTGAATGTATGTTTGAAAGTGTTAATTTACGAATCGGCACTTTTTGACCCGGTCCATAATATATAACATGTTTGCATACATGACGAAGTGCCTTTATCCGATATTGAAATTTTTCATCATCCATACCTGGGAAATATTTTTGAAAGTATTCATCTGAATGTTTTTCCTCAAATATTTCAAACAACAATGTACGATTTTTCGATTGCATAAGATACCATAAATACGGGTCAATATCAATCGATGTAATATTTTGTATCTGGGCCGTTTCAAAGATATACGTGTTTGGAGGGCATACAAAAAATAAATCATCGGTTGAAGTTGCACCATTTACATCATATTCACCGTGCGTCGAAATAAAATAAATGGGTGATTGTTGAATCTCTTTGTCACGAAAATAGACACCATGTTTTTTTGGCATCTCCGCAACAGCCTCTTCTCTCGGATCTCTTGCAACCGCTGCAGCAGATACTCTCGCTTCTTTTCCTGCTTTAGTCTTTGGTGGCATATCTACTTATGTAATTGTTTTTAATTGAATGGTGGCCGTAGTATTTTTTTTGACGGGAAGGACAACAATGGCTTTTCGTAAAAATTTTGGAAATACAATGGTGCCTGTAAATCCGTAGCCCTTGTACACCCAATCATCCATTTTCGATTTCAATTCATCATACCCTGTACTGTGTTCCGTAATTCCAAGACCCTTAATTTGTTGTAATAAATGGACACATTCCTTCACACGTTCGATCTTCGGTTTTTCACCATAGTTTTCCATGGTATACTTTATATACTATGAAAAAGTAATATATCTTTAGACACGAATTGAAGTTTGCCCTGTAAAAAAGTTTCGAATAAAGACACGCACTTCATCCAACGTTTTAGCCGACATGTCAGATTTTCGTTTCGGCATATATTCAATATATTGTTTCAAAATCCCTTTGATACTATCTTCGGTTACCCATTTGTTTTCAAAAAGTAAAAACATGAAATGCTCCAATTGATGGTCTTCAAGGGTTGCATAATAGGGTTCGACACGGTACCAGGAATGTTCCTTGATTTGGTGGTCTTGAAACCCATCCGCTTTAATAAAGTTTGGATGAGCCATATCATCCACAAAAATCATATATTGCATGTCCATAACATATTCCTTGTGTGTATCCGTTTCAAAAATCCGAGAAAAGTATTTGGGTATGACACCCGTTTGTCCCCAGTGTTCAATCGGACGAGTATAATGATGGTCAAACACATCTTCATCATCCGCCAACACATTCATCATAAAACTAATGGCCATCGGTACACTGTGCAGCAATTCATGCATCGTACCTTGGTCTTCCAACGGAACTTGATGTCGCTGATTTGTGTACATGAAGATTTTATCAATATGACCGTCACGTCGTAATGCACACAATTCTTTTAGCAAGGCACGTAATCCTGGGCGAAATAAATGATGTTCTTCCATAAAAAGAGCCAATTTCGTAAAAATGACTTCAATCTGGTCGTGATATTCCAGTACATGCTTGGACAAGTAATTCACAAGACTAAATACAAGTGTATAACATCCCGTCGTTTCATCATTATCTAAAATCACACACCGCAGTGGATTCTTTGCGGGGTTATCGACTTGTTTTAAAGAATCCATCCCTATAAAGTGGATGTGTTTGTATTTCTACACTATACGTAAAAAATTGAATTTATATAGGCATTAAGATTTGCAGAAGAAATGTCTATATCCAAGATTCAATACGCAAGCGGTTTGTTTCACGCCCTCCAAAAAACGAAAAACTACCATGACTTTCTCTTGCCGTCGGCAAAATATTTGGCCTTGTGTGGAAACAATATTTCCTTGGATTGCGAAAAAAGTAAAAAGTTTCTCCATTACGTCAACCACTATTTTGATCGTGTGTGGCTCATTCCTTCCTGGACAGAAATTGGTCATTACAAAGGAGAAAAGTCACTCTTTACCAATCAATTGGATAACTTGTACACATTTCTTCATGAAAAAGGCCTGAAAAACATTGTGGTGGGAAATAAAACCGAAGATTACCCTCCTAAATTTCTTGTATATTCGTCTCCTATGATTTTACAGACTCCCATTACCACCCATCAACATTCTTACAAATGCTATAAACGTACCCTTGACTATACACAAGAAGGTCTCAAACCGATTCAAGACATTCGCCTCCAACGAATTTATCTATCCGAATACGACACGCATGCGTCCATTATCGATAAATATAAAACACTGTACCCAACACTTCCCATTGTATCCATTTGTTCAGAATACAATTACATGTTGGGAATCAAACGAATTGATTATGAAGATGAAAATATGTATATGATTTATCCCAATAGCAATTTAATCATCAACTTTCACGGTATGCACTACGGAAAGGGATTTCAACAAAATGGGGTTGTAACCCATGAAGATAATGTATCCTATGCAATGAATGACTATCAATTGGAAAATTATAAGCGGGATGCTACCTATAATTTACCAATGGGAATTGTTCCGTCAACTACAATGACGTAGAGATTGGAAAGGGTCGACGACTATACATCATTGGATTCGAACTTTCACGAATCATCGTTCGTAATGCATATTCAAACTCTTCAATCGCACGACGAAAGTTTGCCGAAGGCCGAAAAGCAATCGGTCGTTTTTTTTGTATATAGTCAATGGCTTCCTGGGTTGTGCAACGATAGATGGATATCATATAAATGGCCAAGGATGCCGCAGACCGTTGCATTCCTGCATGACAATGGATGAAGATCGGTCCACGATTTCGCTCATTCATAATTTTGTAGGCAATTTCAAATGCCCACAAGGACAAGTTGCGAATTTCTTCGTCCCGTAAATTATCGTCTACAGGGATTCGATACATGTGCCACGGCCCCATCGTAAACGGAATCGTCTTTGTACAATTAAATACCGCTACAATCTTGGCTTCGTGCAAGAATTCGACATTTTCCGAAGCAGCCTTGTTTCCCAACCAAACGCCTGGCAATACTTCGTGGGCATTGACACCAACGATTTCTTTGATTCGTTCCATTAATTTATTGCAAGAATAAATTTACGGTAGATTGGACGATTGAGTTTTTATATATACCCTATGCAAATCCTTTACATCTTTTTCAAATATAAATAATGTTTGAACTTTTTGTGTAATATAGGTTGTTTCTTGTACAATTTGAGTGGTTGACATATCCTGCAATTCCATCAAATAATGCCGCTGAAACAAGTTCTTCCACGTATTGCAATATGTGTGACTTGGATGGTGTTTCAACATCCACTTTACAAATTCATATTTTTCTGTTTGATGATATTGTTCCAATTTATCTTCGACAAAATTCAATAATTCATCTTCTACAAATTCGTCATTATGGTCTTTGCAACGGTGTTGAAGACCTTGGACTTGTAATGGAACATAAAATCGTGCCAATAATAATCGTAAATTTCCCTTGCACTGTAAATATGCATCCAACAACCAGTGATTGTATTGATAGGTACGTAATTGTTGGATAATCGAAAGCATGGTTTCGTAGGTATACGGAATATTGCTCAATAAATTACATGGTGCTTGTGGATTCGGAAAAAGGTCTTCATTGTACGATAATTTGTAGAGTAAATATTTATACATTTCACGTGCTTCATACACCCACGAACGACGCAACATTATATTAAAAATATAAACCGGCTTTTTGATGGGCAATTGCGTAATACAGTCTTCTTGATTCATTGGATTCGTAATACATTTATGTTTCAGCCACCGAAATAAAAGATTTCGCATTTGGTATCGTGTGGATGCATACTTTGTAAACCATGTACGAAATTCATTTAAAAAGGAAACAAATGGATATTGATTGGGTTGAATAAGTTTGTCTTCTCGCATTCGATTCCACATGCAATTATATTTTCGTGTTTCGTACGCCAACAAGGATGGTTTGTACCGAAACGTTAAAAATTTATGACGCATAAAAATGGGAATATCATGCAAAAGCACCATCGACCACTCTTCTGGTGTACAAAAACGAAAGTATGGGGTTTTTGCACATGGAATAACTCTTTTCTTTTTTAACTGTTTCTTTTCTTTCTTTCTTCGTTCCTTCATTTTGGATGCAAGCTTCTTTTCACGACGCTCCTTTTTTTGTTGACGTTGCTTTGCACTCAACTTTTTGGGATATTTTATAGGATTCTCCATTATGGATGGATATTTATTTATACTATGATAAAAAAGGTTTAGGCGGCCTGGATTGTTAAAAGACAAACTTGATAATCTTATCATTGTGTCGTGTACCAATGACCACCCCGTCTTTGTTATAGACTTGCTGGGTCTTTTCGTC
>JACCDP010066580.1_pt1 | contig 21191 bp, 19 predicted proteins | sample 7445841 | NCBI WGS metagenome assembly JACCDP01 (sample SAMN15323441, study PRJNA562643) | freshwater metagenome | isolation source: river surface water | place: USA:Blue River Watershed | collected 2017-08-17
GCACGCCGGCCACAGGACGGGTGTTGGGCTGGGGCTCGCTGCGCAGCAGCACGGCGGGCCAGTGGTCGGGGGTGCGCACGTGCTGCACGGGCAGCTCGCGCATCAGCACGCTGGAGGTTTCCAGGTGAATGCGTTCGTGCTCGAAACACATCACCAGCGCCCAGCCGGGGCTGTCCATGGTAATGGGGCCGTCGAAGGCGGGGTGGGTCTGAATCAAGTGACGCACGATACCGCGCACCGTCTGCCGGTAGTCGATCACGTCCTGCAGCGGGGGCCAGATGCTCTGGTCGCCCTCGTGCAGGTCGTCCCAGCTCATCTCGTCGACGCCGGTCTCGAACAGCACCTCGAAGTGCTTGTTCACGGGCTCGGTGAGGATGCCGGCCACCAGCAACTTGTTGATATAGAAGGTGACGGGGTGGCAGTAATAGAAGATCAGCGGGTGGCGCGTCTTGTGATAGGGGCGCAGGTAATACGCCTCCTCGCTGGTCAGGGCCGAGAACAGGGTCTCGGTCAGCGCCCAGGTGTTGTCGAAATAATGCAGCAGGGCCTCGCGGCCGGCGCGGGTGTCCACCAGTTTCAGGGACGACACGGGTTTGGGGGCCAGACGGGACGCGGGAATGATGCGGGCGTGGGTCTTGGGGGCCGGGGTCTTGCCGGGAATCTTCTTCATGAGGGTCACGCTGCCTTGAGTGAGTGTATGTGTGCCATGGTGCCCAGACCATGTTGCCAGGCGCACGTTACAGGGCGTGCGGCGGGCGGTCTGGTTGCCGGCGCTGCCGGCGGGTTACACTGGCCCCATCACCAATGATGAGGCCTTCCCTTGCGCAGCAAACTCCCAGATATCGGCACCACCATCTTCACAGTCATGTCGAGAATGGCACAGGAGCATGGGGCCATCAATCTTTCCCAGGGCTTCCCGGACTTCGATTGTCCCGTGCTCCTGCGCGAGCTGGTGGCCTTCCACTTGAATGATCGCCGCAATCAGTACCCGCCCATGACGGGAATACCGGCACTGCGCGAGCAGATCGCTGCCAAGGTTCTCGATCATTACGGCGCCCTCGTGGACATGGATCAGGAGGTGACGGTGACCTCCGGCGCCACCGAGGCGCTGTTCGATGCCATACAGGCCACCGTGGGCCCGGGCGACGACGTGATCGTGCTCGACCCGGCCTACGATTCCTACGAGCCGGCGATCCGTCTGGCGGGCGGACGGGCCGTGCGCATTCCGCTGCAGCTGCCGCATTTCGGCGTGGACTGGAACCAGGTGGAGGACGCGCTCTCGCCGCGCACGCGGCTGATCATCATCAACACGCCGCACAATCCGAGCGGGGCGGTGCTGAGCGCGCAGGACATCGACACGCTGGCGGCGGTCACGCGCGACACCGACATCCTGGTGCTCTCCGACGAAGTGTACGAGCACATGGTGTTCGACGGCGGCGTGCATCACAGCGTGCTGCGCCACCCGGAATTGCGCGCGCGCAGCTTCGCAGTGTTCTCCTTCGGCAAGACGTATCACGCCACGGGCTGGAAGCTGGCCTATTGTGTGGCACCCGCCGCCTTGACCACCGAGTTTCGCAAGGTGCATCAGTTCGTCACTTTCACGTCGCCCAGCTTCATTCAGTACGCGCTGGCCGATTTCATGCGCGAATGCCCCGAGCACGCGAAGGAGTTGCCCGCCTTCTATCAGGAGAAACGTGACACCTTCTGCCGTTTGCTGGAGGGCTCGCGCTTCACGCTGCTGCCTTCGCGCGGCACGTATTTCCAGCTGGCGGATTACGCGGCCATCAGCTCGCAGCGCGACTCGGATTTCGTGACGTGGATGACACAGCACAAGGGCGTGGCCGCCATTCCGCTCTCGCCCTTCTATGCGAAGGCGCCGCAGAGCACACTTATCCGCTTCTGCTTCTGCAAGGACGACGCCACGCTGGAAGCCGCGGCAGCGATACTGCGAGCGCTGTGACATGAACACGCCCGGCGCGCCGCTGGATGCCGCGGCTCTCGCACGGCTGGCGCAGGACATCAAGCAGTGGGGCCGCGAGCTGGGCTTCGCCGACGTGGCCATCACCGATGTCGATCTCGCAGCGTATCGCCCGCATCTGGAACGCTGGCTCGCAAATCACTACCACGGCAGCATGGACTACATGGCGCGGCACGGCGCGTTGCGCGTGGAACCGCAGTCGCTCGTGCCCGACACGCTGCGCGTGATCTGCGTGCGCATGGATTACGCGCTCACCACCACCAATTCCCTGGCGCCGCTTAGCGAGCCGCAGATGGCGTATGTCTCGCGTTATGCGCGCGGCCGCGACTATCACAAGCTGATCCGCAAGCGCCTGCAGAAGCTGGCCGATCGCATCGAGGAGACCAGCGGTCCCTTCGGCTATCGCGCCTTCGTCGACAGTGCTCCCGTGCTGGAACGCGCCCTGGCGGAGAAGGCCGGGCTGGGCTGGATCGGCAAGAACACCATGCTCATCAACCGCCAGGCCGGCTCGTGGTTCTTTCTGGCGGAGCTGTTCACCGACCTGCCGCTGCCGGTGGATGCGCCCACCACCGCCCACTGCGGCAGCTGCACCGCGTGCCTGGACATCTGCCCCACCCAGGCCTTCGTCGGCCCGAATGTGCTGGACGCCCGGCGCTGCATCTCCTACCTGACCATCGAATTGCGCGAGGCCATCCCCGTGGAGCTGCGCCCGCTGATGGGCAATCGCGTGTTCGGCTGCGACGACTGTCAGCTGATCTGCCCCTGGAACAAGTTCACCCGCGTGAGTGAGGAAGAGGATTTCCGCCCCCGCCACGGCCTGGACGCCGCGCAGCTGACGGACTTGTTCTTGTGGAGTGAGGAAGAGTTTCTGCGCTGCACCGAAGGCTCGGCGATCCGCCGCATCGGCTACGATTGCTGGCTGCGCAACCTGGCCGTGGCCCTGGGCAATGCGCCCACCACGCCCGCCATTCTCGCGGCCCTGCAGGCCCGCGCGGACCACCCCTCGGCCCTGGTGCGGGAACATGTGGCGTGGGCACTCCAGCAGCATGGGGTATAGGGAAGCAACGCGAACAGCTGAGCGGAGTCCGGCGGCCGGGGCGGGACCGATCAGGACCGTGAGCCGCCTGGACGGCGGCGAGTCGAGCCCCCAAGGATGGGTTCACGGCGTGTCCTGAACGGACCCACCCCGGCCGCCGGACGTATCCTAAGCAAGGTTTTCGTAGCCGCTCAGAACCTGAAGAACTGCTCCCGGTAATGCCGCAACTCCCCGATCGAATCCTTGATGTCATCCATCGCCTGATGCGTCGTGCGCTTGTTCAGCGCCCCCAGCACCTGCGGCGCCCAGCGCCGCGCCAGTTCCTTCACCGTGCTCACATCCAGATTGCGGTAATGGAAGAACGCCTCCAGCTCCGGCATGTAGCGCGCCAGAAAGCGCCGGTCCTGACAGATGCTGTTGCCACACATCGGGGAAGCGCCCCGCTCGGAGTACTGCCGCAGGAAGTCCAGCGTGATGGCCTCGGCTTCCGCATCGCCGGTCAGACTCTGGCGCACCCGCTCGATCAGACCCGATTGCCCGTGTGTGCGCTGGTTCCAGTCATCCATCGCCGCCAGCGCGGCGTCCGACTGCTTCACCGCCAGCACCGGGCCTTCGGCGATCACGTTCAGATTGCCATCCGTCACCAGGGTGGCGATCTCGATGATGCGGTCGGTTTCCGGCACCAGACCGGTCATCTCCAGGTCGATCCAGATCAGGGTCTGCTTCTTGTCTAGCGTGCTCATCGCGGTGTCCTGTCAGTAGGGGCCGGGCTGGCTGCCGGCGTGCGGGCCGGATTGTAGCAGAGCCTCCCCGGCCTGCCAGCGCGCCGCACCGAGGCAATTCGGGTACACTGCGCGCCTGTTTCCCCAGCCCGGACAGCAAGCAAACCCCATGGCCAAACGCCGCCTCAGTGACCAGCAACGCAGCCGCATCACGCGCAACCAGGCCGACCGCCAGCAGCGCCTGCGCGCCAGTGCGCCTGTTGTCGACGCCAATCCGGAAGACCTCGGCCCGGAGCAGCCCGGCCTGGTGATCTGCCATTACGGTCAGCAGCTGGAGATCGAGAGTCTGGCACCGGAAACGGCCGGGCAGATCTTCCGCTGCTATCAGCGTACCAATCTGCCGGCACTGGCCACGGGGGACCGCGTGATCTGGCAGGCGGACAGCGACACCACCGGCATCGTGGTGGCCCTGCAGCCGCGCAGCTCGCTGATGGCAAGGCCGAATCAGCAGGCCACGCTGCGCCCCATCGCCGCCAATGTCACCGCCGTGGCCATCACCATCGCGCCGCTGCCCCAGGCCTTCGCCAATCTCATCGACCGCTATCTGGTGATGGCCGAGCACCTGGGCCTGCAGCCCGTGCTGGTGCTGAACAAGACGGACCTGCTGGAGGCCGAGAGAGACGTCGAGCTGGAAGCCATGCTGGCGAACTACGCCCGCATCGGCTACCCGGTGCTGCGGGTGTCCACGCGGGCGCGGCAGGGCATTGCCGAGCTCAAGGCGCAGCTCTCGGCACACACGGTCGTGTTCGTCGGGCAGTCGGGAGTGGGCAAGTCCTCGCTGGTCAATGCGCTGCGCGGGGCGCTGGCCGAGGAAGGCGCGGCGGTGGGCGGCATGTCCACGGGCCACGAGAAGGGCACGCACACCACCACGGCGGCGCGGCTGTATCACCTGCCGGGCAGCGGCGATCTGGTGGATTCCCCCGGCATCCGGGAGTTCGGGCTATGGAGTCTGGAGCCGCAGGCCGTCTTCGATGGCTTCATCGAGTTCCGTCCCTTGCGCGGCGCCTGCCGCTTCCGCGACTGCAAGCATCTGCAGGAACCGGGCTGCGCCCTGCGCGCGGCAGTGGCGGAGGGTCAGATCAGTGCAGCGCGGCTCGCCAGCTATTTCTTTCTGCTGGATACGCTCAAGGGTCAGGGCTGAGGAAGACGGGCAGTCAGGGCGTGCACGCGGCCAATCAGAAGATCTGCACTTCCGTGCTTGGCGGCAGGATCTCTACGGGCGGCGTCTCGGCCTGCAGACCGGCCTCGGACTGCTGTTCCAGCTGCGCTTCCACCACCGAATTGAGCACCATGATCACGATGCGGCGATTGGCCGGGTCGAGCGGGTTGGAGGGGTTCAGGGGCACGGAGTCCCCCATGCCGATGATCTGGGCGATCTGGGCCGGGTTCAGGCCGCCTTCCACCAGGGCGCGCCGCGCGGCGTTGGCGCGGTCGGTCGACAGCTCCCAGTTGGAATAGGTGTCTTCATCGCCGAAGGGGGTGGAATCGGTGTGGCCGAACACGCTCACGCGATTGGGCACGGCGCCGAAGATGCGTCCCATGGCCCACAGGATTTCCATGGCATAGGGCCGCAGGCGAGGCTGAGCGGGATCGAACAGGGCGCGGCCCTCACGGTCGATAATCTGCACCAGCAGGCCTTCGTCGGTCACTTCAAAGGACACACTCTCGCGGAACCACTCGAACTGCTGGTTCAGGTTGATCTCGGCCTCGATGGCGCCCTGCACGCTCTCCAGCTGCTGCATCTGGCGCAGTCTGGCCAGTTCCACGAACTCGGGGTTTTCCAGTTCCTGTTCGGATTCCACCAGCGTGTCTTCGTCCTGGCGCACCAGGGAGAGGTTCAGGCCCTGGTTGGTGACGTTGAGCGGGCGGCCCTGCAGGTCGAGCACATAGGGTGTACCGCCGTCGCCCACGGCGCCGAGGTTGGTCGGGTCGGAGAAGTAACCGGCGATCGCCATCTTTTCCAGGTTGGTGGTGGACTCGATCAGCCACAGCACCAGGAAGAAGGCCATGAGCGCGAGCGCGAAGTCGGCGAAGGCGATCTTCCAGGCGCCGCCGTGGTGGCCCCCTTCGACTTTCTTCACGCGCTTGATGACGATGTTCTGTTCGTTCTTTTCCACGGTCAGGCTCTGGGACTCAAGGGGCGCTCATCCGGCCGGCATCAGCGGCTGCGGACGTGGGTTTCCAGCTCCGAGAAACTCGGGCGGTCGTGCGAGAACAGGGTCTTGTGCGCGAACTCCACCGCTATCTGCGGCGGCAGACCGTTGGAGGTGGCCACGATGGCGGCCTTCACGCATTCGAACATCTTGATGTCTTCCTCGGCCACCGAGGCCAGCCGGGTGCTCATGGGGCCGATGAAACCATAGGCCACGAAAATCACGAGGAAGGTCCCCACCAGCGCCGCGGCCACGCTCTGGCCGAGCTCTTCGGGCGGACCGCCCAGCTTCTGCATCGTGATCACGATCCCGAGCACCGCCGCCACGATGCCGAAGCCGGGCAGACCGTCGGCGATGCGGTGAATGGCGTGGGAGGGCTCGCTCAGCTCATGCATCTGGGTCTCGATCTCGGAGTCCATCATGGCCTCGATCTCGTGGAGCGCCAGGTTGCTGGTGGTGAGGATGCGCAGGTTGTCGGCGATGAACTCGACCATGCGCTTGTCCTTCAGCAGCTTGGGTTAACGGGTGAAGATGCCGCTGTCGGCCGGGGATTCGATGTCGGCTTCCACCGCCATCATGCCTTCGCGGCGGGCCTTGTTGAAAATGTCGTAGAGCAGACCGAGCAGGTCGAGGTAGAGCGCGGAATTCTTGTTGGAGCCGAAGATGGCGCGGGGCAGCTGCTTGCCCGTGTCTTTCACGGTATGCATGCTGTTGGCAATGAGGAAGGCCCCGAAGGCCGCCCCCAAGATGATGAGCACTTCCGACGGCTGCCACAGCAGCCCCAGAATGCCCCCGTGCCAGATGTAGCCGCCGGCGACACTGCCGAGTACGACCGCTACCCCTACGAAATAAAACATCTTGACCTTACCCTGAAAACCGATTGAGGGGGCATGCAGTACACACGGGCGCACGTCCTGCTATCCCTGCTGCCACACTATAGATCGGACAAAGCCGGGAAATCATTAGCACAATCCTGAAAATATGGTCAATCAAGCACCACAACTTGTGCCTCCAGCAGCCCTTGATTAAGCTTCCAGCCCCCTGAGCCCACGCAAAACGATGGTCACCTCATGAACGACAGACTCTTCATCACCCTGCAGCATGTTGTGCCGCAGCACCTGCTCACCCACGCAGCCGGCTGGCTGGCGAACTGTGCCTGGGCCCCGCTGCGTGTGCCCTTCGTGCAGTGGTTCGTGCGCCGATACCAGGTCGACATGAGCGAAGCCTGCATCAGTGACCCTCTTCAATACCGGACTTTCAACGACTTCTTTACACGCGCCCTGAAAGAGGGGGCCCGTCCGCTCGCCGGCGATGACGACACCTTGGCCTGTCCGGCCGACGGTGCCATCAGTCAGCTGGGCCCGATCACCGGCGACAGCCTGTTGCAGGCCAAGGGGCGCCACTTCAGCCTGACCGCTCTGCTGGGCGGCGACCCGGGGCTCGCCGAGCAGTTCCGCGACGGCAGCTTCGTCACGGTCTACCTGTCACCCCGCGATTATCACCGCGTGCACATGCCGCTGGCAGGCACGCTGACGCGCATGATCCACGTGCCGGGGAAGCTGTTCTCGGTCAATCAGGTGACAGCCGAGGGTGTCGACAGCCTGTTCGCCCGCAACGAGCGGGTGGTGTGCTGCTTCGACACGGCTCGGGGGCCGATGGCGCTGGTGCTGGTGGGCGCCATGATCGTGGGCAGTGTCGATACGGTCTGGGCGGGTCAGGTCTGTCCGGGGCGCACCCGCAGCAGTGACATCGATTATCGGGATCGCGTGCCGCCCGTGCAGATCGGCAGGGGCGGCGAGATGGGCCGCTTCAAGCTGGGCTCCACCGTGATTGCCGTGTTCGGGCCGGGGATGGCCACGCTGGCCGCCAGCCTTGCGGCCGGCGATGCGGTGCGGATGGGCCAGGCCCTCGGCACCGTGACGCAGGATCAGTCCAGGTACGAGCAGCAGTAATCGGTCACGCTGAACACCTTGATGCCGAAGGCGGCATTGGCGCCGACTTCGAAGCTCTGACCACCCTGGATGGTCTGCCAGTCACTCGAACCGGGCAGCAGGATCTCGACGGTGCCGGACATGATCTCCATGATCTCGCGCTTGCCGGTGGAAAACTTGTATTCTCCTGGCAGCATGATCCCCAGGGTTTTCTTCTCGCCCGAGGCGAACTCGACCGTTCGGCTGGTGACTTTGCCGTCGAAGTAGACATTGGCCGCTTTCACGACGGTGACGTTCTCAAATTTGCTCATGCTGGCTTCTCTGCTGGATAGGGTTGTCGTCATTCCGGGGGGTCTTGCGGGCGGCGATTCTAGCGTGGGCCCGTTTGGCCCGTAAACCGATTTTTGACCAGTTCTGCGCGGGAGGAAACCACCGATGTGCGGCAGTTTCGAGCTCGATGACGCCCACAAGCGCGCCTTGAAGCAATGCGAGGCCGAGGCGGCCTTGCCCCAGCTGAGCGCCGGACGGCGACGCCTGGCGGCACTGCGCCACGCGCTGACCTCGTTCGTCGTCGGCCTGCATGCCGGGCGGGTGCGGATTCCGGAGCGACGGGACAGAAACAACCCGCTGTTCTGAGCGCTCAGTCGGAGGCGAGGAAAGTCTGGTAGGCCACGTTGTCGGTCTCGTCCCAGTGCCGATAGCCGATCTGCGCAAGAAAGTCGGCGAACGCGGGCATGTCCTGTGGCGGCACCTGCAGACCCGCCAGCACCCGCCCATAGGCCGCCCCGTGGTTGCGGTAATGGAACATAGAGATGTTCCAGCGTCCGCCCAGCAAATCCAGAAATTTCATCAAGGCGCCCGGCCGTTCCGGAAACTCGAAGCGGTAGACGCGCTCGTGCGCCAGCGCCTGGCTGCGCCCGCCCACCATGTGGCGGATATGCAGCTTGGCAGCTTCGTTGTCGGACATGTCCACGACGTGGAAATGCTTGCTTTGCAGGTCGGCCAGCAAGTCCCGCCGGCCATTGACCGGATCGGCGATCTGCACCCCGACGAAGATCTTGGCGCGCTGCGGATCGCCGTAACGGTAGTTGAACTCGGTGACATTGCGCTTGCCCAGGGCCAGCGAGAACTGGCGGAAGCTGCCCGGTTTCTCGTCGATGGTCACGGCCAGCACGGCCTCGCGGTTCTCGCCCAGCTCGGTGCGCTCAGAGATATGGCGCAGCCTGTCGAAGTTTACATTGGAGCCTGTCACCAGGGCCATCATGGTCTGACCGGTGAGTGCGCGCTCTCTGACATATTTCTTCAAGCCAGCGACCGCGACGGCACCCGCAGGCTCGGTGACGGCGCGGGTGTCGTCGAACACGTCCTTCACGGCCGCGCAGATCTCGTCGGTGGTAACGGTCACCACCTCGTCCACCAGGGTGCGCAGGATGCGGAAGGGCTCCTTGCCGACCTGGGCCACAGCCACGCCATCGGCGAACAGGCCCACCTGGGACAGCGTCACCCGTCGCCCCGCCCGCAGGGCCGCCTGCAGGCAGGCCGAGTCCTCGGGTTCCACGGCTATCAGCCGGATCTCCGGGCGAATGTACTTGAGATAGGCCGCCACGCCGGCCATCAGCCCGCCGCCGCCCACCGGCACGAACAGCGCATCCAGAGGCCCGCTGTGCTGACGGGCGATTTCCAGCCCGACGGTGCCCTGACCGGCAATCACCCCCGGGTCGTCGAAGGCGTGCACGAAGGTGTAGCCCTTCTCGGCCACCAGCGACTGTGCATGCGCCGCAGCCTCGTCATAGGTATCGCCATGCAGCACCACCTTGCCGCCCAGCGCCCTCACTGCATCGATCTTGATGGCAGGCGTAGTGACGGGCATGACGATGATGGTCTTGATGCCCAGCCGTGTGCCGGCCATGGCCACGCCCTGGGCATGATTGCCGGCCGAGGCGGCGATCACTCCCTTGCGCGCGGCCTCGGGGGCAAGCCCGGACATGCGGTTGTAGGCCCCGCGCAGCTTGAAGCTGTGCACGGGCTGCATGTCCTCGCGCTTGAGCAGGACCTGATTGTGCAGGCGCTGGGTGAGGATAGGCGCCTTGTGAATTGGAGACTCGATGGCGACGTCATAGACGCGGGCAGACAGAATGGCTTTTACATACTTTTCCATCGTTGACCTTGGGGGAGAGCATCTCCGTATAATCGCCACTCTTTCAGGCTCGCCGGGAACTTAGCATGGATCAGAATGAATTGAAAAAAGCCGTGGCTGCCGCCGCGGCGCAGCATGTGAAGGAAAGACTGCACGAGAAGTTCGTGCTTGGCGTGGGCACAGGCTCCACTGCCAATGCCTTCATTGAATCCCTAGCCGCATTCAGGCATGACATTCACTGCACGGTGGCAAGCTCCGAGGGCACGAAGGCGCGGCTGCAGGCTCTGGGCATTCCGGTGATGGACTTGAACAGCGTGGACGAAGTGAGTGTCTACGTGGACGGCGCCGATGAAACCAATGCGCAGCTGCAGCTCATCAAGGGCGGCGGGGGGGCATTGACGCGCGAGAAGATCATCGCGGCCGTGGCGAAGGAGTTCGTCTGCATCGCGGATCAGAGCAAGTATGTGTCCGTGCTTGGCACCTTCCCGCTGCCGGTGGAAGTGATTCCGATGGCACGCAGTCACGTGGCACGCGCGATCGTCCTGCTTGGCGGCGACCCGGTGTATCGAGAAGGCTTTGTGACAGACAATGGCAACCACATTCTCGATATACATCACATGCACATCGTGAATCCCGTGGCGCTGGAGACCCAGCTCAATCAGATAACAGGCGTGGTGACCAACGGACTATTTGCGATACGCCCGGCGGATCTGTTGATCCTGGGCACAAGTGAAGGCATCAGATCCATTAGGGCCTGATAACAACGCTGTGGCAAAGCGGCACAAAAATAACCCGAGTATCCAGGCGTCGCTGCCTGAATCACGACGGTAAAAAAAACGCGGAGTATCTTGCGATACTCCGCGTTCGTTTTTACAGAGGAGTCACGTTCTCTGCTTGCGGACCTTTTTGACCTTGAGTCACATTCATTGTGACTTTCTGGCCTTCGTGAAGAGTTTTTCTTCCGGAACCGTTAATTGCGCTAAAGTGAACGAATACGTCCTTCCCACCTTCCTGCTCAATGAATCCGAAGCCCTTCTCGTCATTGAACCACTTAACAGTACCTTCTACTTGCTCTGACATATTTCTCTCTTGTTCTTGAAAATTAGATACATGGCCAGCATCGCTGCCAACCCTTGAATCCCGCAGGATTCGCCCGAAGTGTAACCCTATATAAGAACGGATGGAATATGGATTTCTCACATGAGCAAGCGAAAAGTGGCTGTTTTACACCGTTTTTCTGCCGTTTCATGCAGGCTCGGGGGACTCATTGCGCACCGGCGTCGAAAATTTTCCCGGGATTCATGATGCCCTGGGGATCGAACAGCTTTTTCATGGCCTTCATGTAGGCGATTTCCTCGGCGCTGCGACTATAGGCCAGGAAGGGTTTCTTCAGCAGGCCGACACCGTGCTCGGCCGAGATGCTGCCACCGAAACGCTGCACACTGGCGAAGATGTCGAGGCTGACCTCGGCGCATTGCTTGAAGAACACCGCCTTGTCGAGCCCCTCGGGTTTCAGAATGTTCAAGTGCACATTGCCATCGCCGATATGGCCGAACCAGATGATCTCGAAGTCGGGATATTGCTGCGTGACGATGGCATCGACGTCGCGCAGGAATGCAGGCACCTGGGACACTTTCACCGAGATGTCATTCTTGTAGGGCGTGAAGCGGGAAATGGTCTCGGAGATGTCTTCACGCAGACGCCACAGATCCCGCGCCTGGGAAGAGTTCTGGCTGATGGTGCCATCGAGCGCCCAGCCCTGCTCCACACAGAATTCGAACGCTTCCATGGCCTGGTCCATGGTCTGCTCGGTGAGATTCTCGAACTCGATCAGCGCGTAGAAGTCACCGGCTGTTTCGCAGGGGCGCTGCAGACCCTTCTCGGCGATCACATGACGCAACGCCTTTTCGGAAAAGAACTCGAAGGCCATCAGCGGCAGGCGGGCCTGGAAGGTCTGCAGCACGTGCATGGCCGATTCCATGGTGTCGACTGCGAGCACCAGTACCGTCGGATCCTTGGGGGGCGTGGCGAGTTTCATGGTCAGTTCCACAATGAAACCGAGCGTCCCCTCCGAGCCGATGAACAGATGACGCAAGTCATAGCCAGTGGCGTTCTTGATGAGGCCCTTGTTCAAGTCCAGCAGCGTGCCATCGCCGGTCACCACTTTCATGCCGACCACCCAGTCCCGCGTGAGACCGTACTTGATGACCTTGATGCCCCCGGCATTGGTGGCGACATTGCCGCCGATCTGACTGGAACCGGAGGACGCGAAATCCACCGGGTAGAACAGCTGATGTTCTTCGGCGAAATTCTGCAATTGTTCGGTGACGACGCCGGGCTGACACACCACCTGACGATCGGTGGCATCGAAGCTCAGGATCTTGTTCATGCGATCGAAGGCCACGACGATCTCGCCATTCGCAGCCACTGCGCCACCACTCAGCCCCGTGCGTCCGCCCGAGGGCACCAGCGCAACGCCGTGTTCATTGGCGACCCGCACGATGGCCTGCACCTGCTCAATGGAAGAGGGCAGTGCGATGATGGCCGGACGCGGTTCATGCGCGCGGGTCCAGTCGCGTCCATAGTGCGCGAGTGAAGCGGCGTCGGACAGAAGCTTGTCGGCACCCACGATCTGCGTGAGTGCGGCCATGAAAGGTGCGGGCAATGCGTTCATCGGAAAGGACAACCCCAGTAAATTTGCGACGGGGCTATGCTACCATAGCCGCCCTGTCTTTCTGCAGTCACACGCCAAGAGAACACACTGCCTCATGAATCCGAAATCACTCGAAAAGAGCAAGATCAAGTTCCTTCTTCTCGAAGGTCTGCATCAGAGCGCCGTCGACACCTTGAATCAGGCCGGCTATACCAACATCGAGTATCTGAAGACTTCGCTCTCCGAGGAACAACTGATCGAGAAAGTGCGCAATGTGCACTTCATCGGCATTCGCTCACGCACGCAGCTCACGCGCAAGGTCTTCGAGGCCGCTGACAAATTGCAGGCCGTGGGCTGCTTCTGCATCGGCACCAATCAGGTGGATCTGAACGCGGCACTGCAGCGCGGCATTCCTGTTTTCAATGCGCCTTACTCGAACACGCGCAGTGTGGCCGAACTCGTGATCGGTCAGACGATCCTGCTGCTGCGCGGCATTCCCGAGAAGAATGCGCAGGCCCATCGCGGCGTCTGGCAAAAGATTGCAACCGGCTCTTTCGAGGCCCGCGGCAAGAAACTGGGGCTGATCGGATACGGCAATATCGGCTCGCAGCTCAGCGTGCTGGCCGAATCCATGGGCATGAAAGTCTATCTGTACGACATCGTCACCAAGCTGCCGCTGGGCAATGCCGTGCAGCTGGGCTCGCTGAAGGAACTGATGCAGACCTGTGATGTGGTGAGCCTGCATGTGCCGGAAACCCCGCAGACAGAAAACATGATCGGCGCCGAACAGCTGGGCTGGATGAAAAAGGGTGCCATCCTCATCAACGCGTCGCGCGGCACCGTGGTGGATATCGACGCGCTCGCGACGGCCTTGCACAGCGGGCATCTTGCCGGCGCGGCCATCGACGTGTTCCCGGTCGAGCCGCGCTCCAACGAGGACGAGTTCGTGTCGCCGCTGCGCGAGTTCGACAACTGCATTCTCACGCCGCACATCGGCGGCAGCACGATGGAAGCGCAGGAGAACATCGGTCTGGAAGTGGCCGAGAAGCTGGTGAAGTACAGTGACAACGGTTCGTCCTTCACTTCCGTGAACTTCCCCGAAGTGTCCTTGCCGGCACACCCGGGCATGCACCGCCTTCTGCACATTCACCGCAACGTGCCAGGTGTGCTCTCGCAGATCAACAGCATCTTCTCTGACAACGGCATCAACATCCGCTCGCAGTATCTGCAGACCAATGAAGAGATCGGTTATGTGGTGATGGACATCGATGTCGAGTACAGCAAGGTCGCGCTGGAGAAACTGAACCAGGTCAAGGGCACGATCCGCTCACGCGTGTTGTTCTGAACCTGCAGTTCCTTTACTGGAACACCTTGTCCAGCATGGCGAAGACCTGCTGCTGATACGGCGCGCCTTCATTCACCAGATGATGTCGGGCGCCTGCAATCTTCGCGATGTGGGCGCGGGGAAACCGCCGCGCAATCGCCTGCAGATTGTATTGCCAGTCCACTGTGGTGTCGCCCGTGCCCTGAATCACTTCCAGCGGCGTGTCGCAGGGCGGCGCTGATTCGAATTGCGGCAGCCACCGCTTGAGAGCACTGACCCAGCGCGCCGACAACTGCCGGCTCTGCAGCGGGTCCAGTTCACGCACGAAATGCAGAAATGCTTCGTCGTGACTGTTGTCGACAAAGCTGCGCGGAATGCCCGCCACGAGATGCTTCAGCACCGCATGCAAGGCACGACCCCGCCACCACTGATGGGGCCGCACCAGCGGCGCCAGCAGCACCACTTTTTCCACGTTCCCGCTGCCTTGCTGACAATGTCGCAGCGTGTAATCCATGGCGATGGAAGCTCCTGTGCTCTGGCCCAGCAGATGCCAGGGCTGCGGCAGCGCGTCGCCAGCGGCTTGCTGCAGGACGCTTTCGAGAACGTCCGTGTACTGACTGAAGCTGTCGATGCTGGCACGCGCGCCGGAGGACAGCCCGTGCCCCGGCAAGTCGAACAGCACCACGCCGAAATCAAGTCCGAGCAGATGCCGCAGCAGTCGGCTGTAGAGGCCGGCATGATCGTAATAGCCGTGAATGACGAAGACTGTGCCGCGCGAGGCTTGCTCGCGCGCGGCGTGGTACTGGCAGAAGAGTCGAAAGCCGCCACTTTCCAGCACGCCCGCACTGCAGTGCAAGGTGGGAGAGGGCCGTGGCAGGCCATAGAACTGCAGATAGGGCACAAGCGCCGTCAGCGCGGCACTGCTGTGGTGAAAGCGGCAGGGCGGCAGTGCCGCCTGCAGGGCATCGATGTCTGCCTGGTGGAACATCCCTTGCCCTCCTGGTGCGCCGACGCTGCCGCTGGTCGATCAGGCCTTGCGCGCGTAGCGCTCGGCCATTTCCTCCAGGGAATACACCTTGCCGATGCGCGCCACCTGGCCGGCGGTGCCGAAGGCTTCCAGTCGGGCCTTCACCACGGACTTCATGGCCTTGATGGTCGGGGCCAGGAACTTGCGTGGATCGAACTCGGACGGGTTCTCTGCCATGAACTTGCGCACCGCACCCGTGGAGGCCAGACGCAGATCGGTGTCGATGTTGACCTTGCGCACGCCGTGACGGATGCCTTCCTGGATCTCTTCCACCGGCACGCCGTAGGTCTCGCCGATCTGGCCGCCGTACTGGTTGATGATCGCCAGCCATTCCTGCGGCACAGAGGAGGAGCCGTGCATCACCAGATGGGTATTGGGGATGCGACGGTGGATCTCCTTGATGCGCTCGATGGCCAGCGTGTCGCCTGTAGGCGGACGGCTGAACTTGTAGGCGCCGTGGCTGGTACCCACGGCAATCGCCAAAGCGTCCACGCCGGTGTCATCCACGAAGCGGGCGGCTTCTTCCGGGTCGGTCAGCATCTGGTGCATGGAGAGCACCCCCTCGGCGCCGATGCCGTCTTCCTCACCCGCCATGCCGGTTTCCAGCGAGCCGAGACAACCGATCTCGCCTTCCACGGAGACGCCGCAGGCATGCGCCATCTCGACGGTCAGACGCGTGACACGCACGTTGTAGTCATAGTCCATGGGCGTCTTGCCGTCTTCGCCCAGGGAGCCGTCCATCATTACCGAGGAGAAGCCCAGCTGGATGGAGCGCTGACACACTGCCGGCGACACGCCGTGATCCTGGTGCATCACGATGGGAATATGGGGAAATTCCTCGATGGCGGCCTGAATGAGATGCTTCAGGAAATTGGAGCCGGCGTATTTGCGCGCGCCGGCCGAGGCCTGCAGGATGACCGGGCTGTTGCATTCATTGGCCGCTTCCATGATGGCGCGGACCTGTTCCAGATTGTTGACGTTGAAGGCCGGGACGCCGTAGCTGTTCTCGGCGGCGTGCTCCAGCAGCTGACGCAGACTGATGAGTGCCATGGATTACCTCGTTGTGTGTTCCGTTGAGTGATGTGCGTGACGGGCGCCGACTTCTTCCAGTATCTGCACTGCCGGCAGAGTCTCGCCCTGCACGAACTCCAGGAAGGCACCGCCGCCCGTGGAGATGTAGGAGATGTCGGCAGTGACCTTGAACGTGTCGATGGCCGCGATGGTCTCGCCACCGCCGGCAATCGAGAAGCCCTGATTGGCTGCCACGGCCTTGGCGATGGCCTCGGTGCCACGGGCGAAGCTGTCGAACTCGAACACGCCGACGGGACCGTTCCAGATGATGGTGCGCATGCCCGCGATGATCTCGGCGAAAGCCGCAGCCGTCTGCGGCCCGATGTCCAGAATCATGTCGTCAGCGGCCACCTCGGCCACCTTCTTCACCGTGGCTTGCGCATCCGCCGCAAAGGTCTTGGCCACCACCACGTCCACCGGCAGGGGAATGTGGGTCTTGCTCATGAGGGCCCGGGCGGTGTCCACCAGGTCCAGTTCCACAAGGGACTTGCCGACCGGGTGACCGGCCGCCAGCAGGAAGGTGTTGGCAATGCCGCCGCCGACGATCAGCTGGTCGACGATGCCGGCCAGACTCTCCAGCACCTGCAGCTTGCTCGACACCTTGGCGCCACCGACGATGGCCAGCATGGGTCGCGCCGGCTTCTTCAAGGCCAGTTCGAGCGCATCCAGCTCGCTGGCCAGGAGCGGACCGGCGCAGGCAATGGGCGCGAACTTCGCCACGCCATGCGTGCTGGCCTGGGCGCGGTGGGCGGTGCCGAAGGCATCCATCACGAAGACATCGCACAGGGCCGCGTAGCGACGTGCCAGGTCATCCGCATTGGCTTCCTCGCCCGCATTGATGCGCACGTTCTCCAGCAGCACCACTTCGCCGGCAGCGGGCAGGGCCTGCTCTGGGTGGGCAAGGTAGTCCTGCGCCAGGGTCACGGGCACCCCCAGCAACTGCTGCAGGCGCGCGGCCACGGGTGCCAGGGAGGCCGCGGGTTGCTCGCTGATGGGCTTGCCTTCTTCAGGGCGCCCCAGATGCGACATGACCATGACCCGGGCGCCGGCGTCCAGTGCGGCCTTGATGGCGGGGGCAGCGGCGACGATGCGGGTGTCATTGGCGATGACGCCATTCTTCACGACCACGTTCAGGTCTTCGCGAATCAGCACGCGCTTTGCGCGCAGATCCAGATCCTGCATTCTCAAGATTGTCATGACGACGACGAGCTCCTGTTGTCGAGTTGTCGGATAGTTTCTGCCACATCCAGCATGCGGTTGGCAAATGCCCATTCATTGTCGAACCAGGCCAGCACCTTCACCAGGCGCGTGCCGCTGACGCGGGTCTGACTCAAGTCGACGATGGCCGAGCGCGGGTCGTGATTGAAATCGCAGGAGGCCAGGGGCTCGTCGGTACAGTCGAGCACGAAGGGCAGCGAAGCGCGAGCGCCGGCGCGAACGGCCGCGTTCACCGCGTCCGTGTCCACATCGCTGCGCAGCGTCACGGTCAGGTCGATGGCCGAGACATTGATGGTGGGCACGCGCATGGCCTGCGCCGCGAAGCGGCCTTCGAGATGCGGCAGGATGCGGCCGATGCCCTTGTCGATCTCGGTGTTCACCGGAATCATCGACTGCACGGCGCTGCGCGTCTTGCGCAAGTCCGTGTGATGAAACGCGTCGATGACGGGCTGATCGTTCATGGCGGAATGGAGGGTCGTGATCACGCCGTTCTCGATGCCGAAGGCGGCGTCCAGACACTGGATCACCGGCACGACACAGTTCGTGGTGCAGGACGCATTGGAAATGATGCGATGTTCCGGGCGCAGGCTGAGGTGATTCACGCCATAGATGACGGTGGCATCGACATCGCTCTGCGCCGGATGGGACAGCAGCACGCGCTGCGCGCCGCTCGCCAGATGCAGGGCGGCCGTGGCGCGGTCCGAGAATGCGCCGGTGCAGTCCATCACCAGGTCGACGCCCAGACGTCGCCATGGCAGAGCGGCGATGTCGCTGTGCGAGAGCACCTCGATGTCGCGCCCGTCGATGCGCAGCACGCCATCGCGTCCATCCACCTGACCGGGAAAGCGACCGTGGGTGCTGTCGTATTTCGTCAGATAGACCAGCGAGTGGGTGTCGGTCAGATCGTTGATGGCGACGATCTCCAGTTCGGGATACGCGCGCGACTCCTGCAGCGCGCGCAGCACGCAACGGCCGATGCGACCGTAACCGTTTATGGCAATGCGGTAGGACATGGCACTCTCATGCAGGAGAAGGCGTCACTTGCCACACAGGGCGGTGGCGGTGCTGACGATGTTCTCGACGGTGAAACCGAATTCCTTCATCAACACCGGGCCCGGTGCGGATTCACCGAAGCTGCGCATGCCGATCACGCGGCCATCCAGGCCGACGTACTTGTACCAGTAGTCCGCCGCGGCCGCTTCCACCGCCACGCGCGCACGCACGGCCTGGGGCAGCACCTGCTCACGGTAGGCGGCGTCCTGCGCCTCGAACACATCCGTGGACGGCATGGAGACCAGGCGCGCGCGCAGCCCCTGGGCCTGCAGCACCGTGACGGCTTCCAGCGCGATGGCCACTTCGGAACCGGTGGCGATCACGATCAGCTCCGGCGTGCCGTCGCAGTCCTTCAGCACATAGGCTCCGCGCGCAATCGCGGCAAGCTGCTCGGGCGTGCGGGCCATGTGCGGCAGATTCTGCCGTGAGAACACCAGCGAGGTCGGGCCGTCACTGCGCAGGATCGCCGCCTTCCAGGCCACGGCGGATTCCACCGCGTCGCAGGGGCGCCACACGGACATGTTCGGCGTGACGCGCAGGTTGGCGATCTGCTCCACCGGCTGGTGGGTCGGGCCGTCTTCGCCCTGGCCGATGGAGTCATGGGTGTAGACGAAGATGCACTGCTGCTTCATCAGCGCGGCCATGCGCACGGCGTTGCGCGCGTACTCCATGAAGATCAGGAAGGTGCCGCCGAAGGGAATGAAGCCGCCGTGCAGGGCAATGCCATTCATGATGGCGCTCATGCCGAATTCGCGCACACCGTAGTTGATGTAGTTGCCATCGGCACGCTCGGTGATCGGCATGGTGCCGGACCACAGCGTGAGGTTGGAACCGGCGAGATCGGCCGAGCCGCCGATCATTTCCGGCAGGTGCTGACCATAGGCCGCCAGACAGTTCTGCGAGGCCTTGCGCGTGGCAATGGTTTCGCCCTTCACCTGACAGGCCTGAATGTAGGCATCCGCCTGCTCGGCGAAATGGCCAGGCAGCTGACGCTTGAGACGACGCACCAGTTCCATGGCCAGCACGGGGTGTTCTTCTTCATAGCGGACCAGTTGTTCCTTCCACGCGGACTCGGCAGTGAAGCCCTTGTCGCGGGCATCCCAGGCGGCACGGATGTCGGCCGGAATCTCGAAAGGCGCGTGCGGCCAGCCCAGGGCCTCGCGGGTGGCGGCAATCTCGGCGTCGCCCAGCGGGGAGCCGTGCACATTGTGCGTGCCCTGCTTGTTCGGCGAGCCGAAGCCGATCACCGTCTTGCAGCGGATCAGCGTGGGGCGCGCCGTGTAGGCCTGCGCCACATGAATGGCCGCCGCCACCTGATCGGCGTCGTGACCATCGGCCGCCAGCACTTGCCAGCCATAGGCCTCGAAGCGCTTGGCCGTGTCGTCGGTGAACCAGCCTTCCACGTCGCCATCAATGGAGATGCCGTTGTCGTCATAGAACACGATCAGTTTGCCCAGACCGAGGGTGCCGGCCAGCGAGCAGACCTCGTGGGAAACGCCTTCCATCAGGCAGCCGTCGCCGGCGAACACATAGGTGTAGTGATCGATGACATCGAAGCCGGGGCGATTGAACTGAGCCGCCAGGGTCTTCTCGGCAATGGCCATGCCCACGGCATTGGCCAGACCCTGACCGAGCGGGCCGGTGGTGGTTTCCACGCCCGGGGTGTAGCCGAATTCGGGGTGACCCGGTGTCTTGGAATGCAGCTGACGGAAATTGCGGATGTCGTCGATGCTGACGTCGTAGCCGCTCAGGTGCAGCAGGGAGTAGATCAGCATCGAACCATGGCCGTTGGAGAGCACGAAGCGGTCACGGTTGACCCAGCCCGGATTCACGGGATTGTGCTTGAGGAAGTCGTGCCACAGCACTTGCGCGATGTCGGCCATGCCCATGGGTGCGCCGGGGTGCCCGGAATTGGCTTTCTGCACGGCGTCCATGCTGAGGGCGCGGATGGCATTGGCACAGTCTCTGCGCGAGGGAAGACGGCTGGACATACGGGTCTGGCTCCTGATCTTTGGCTGGAATTCTAGGCCGGCCATTTTCCCGCACCTCCATGAAATAAGCCACCCGGGGCCTTCGTTATTTTCCCGGCGGGCGGGAGTTGCCGGACAGTCACCGGCGAGAGTTCGCCTGCAAGCAGGCTCCTACGTGCAGCACCTATATCAAATAATTTTGATATAGCTAAGAGCCCTTGCTATAGTCTGCGCCCAGGACCGATTCCCAGGACATGCCGTGAGCGCCACCGCCCTTCTCAAGCCGCACAGCCCCAGTGCCGACGATGCCGATCAGCTCACCCTGGTCTGCAAGGCGCTGGCAGACGGTCTGCGGCTGGAGATCCTGCGTCTGCTGCGCACCAGTTCCTTCGGGGTGCTGGAGATCTGCCACATCCTGGACATCCGCCAGTCGGCACTCAGCCATCACCTGAAGATTCTGGCAACGGCCGGGCTGGCGAGCACGCGGCGCGAGGGCAACATCATCTTCTACCGCCGGCCGCTGCTCAGCGCAGACGACCCGCTGCTTGCCTTCAAGAAAAGCGCTTTCGAGGCCATCGACCGGGTGCCCCTGGGCCCCGCGCTGCTCGAACGCCTCAATCGCGTGCAGCAGGAGCGCTCGGAGCAGTCGCTGCAGTTCTTCACCCGCCATGCCGACAAGTTCCGCGAGAAGCAGGGGCTGGTGGCCGAACATGCCCAGTACACCAGCAATCTGCTGGACCTGCTGCGCGAGCTGGACCTGCGGCCCGAGCACCGGGTGATGGAAGTGGGGCCTGGCGAAGGTGAGTTGCTGGCCCTGCTGGCCGGCCAGTTCCAGCACGTGCTGGCCCTGGACAACGC
>JACCDP010115259.1_pt1 | contig 21189 bp, 20 predicted proteins | sample 7445841 | NCBI WGS metagenome assembly JACCDP01 (sample SAMN15323441, study PRJNA562643) | freshwater metagenome | isolation source: river surface water | place: USA:Blue River Watershed | collected 2017-08-17
CGACGGGGTGGTTCTCGCAGCCACCTCGGGCGCAGTGGATGTCCGTCTGGGCGGCGAGGCATTGCGCTCGGCCTATGCTGCCGCGCCAGGGCCAGGGGGCTGGCCAGAAGGCGGGCCACCTTCAGCCCCCAGCGAGGACAGCGAAAGCACGCCGGGTCGCGAGGCACAGCCGGCGCACCTGCGCAGTGTCGTGGGCCTGGTCTGGCGATCGGTGGTGCTGTGGATGGTTTTGCTGGCGCTTCTCACGCTGGCCCGTCTCCTGGGCTGAATAGCGCCAGGCCGCTGCTCACCAACGCGTCTGCGACAACTCCGCAAACAACTCCGCGTAGATGCGGTGACGGCTGGCGCTGACCGCGCCCGCTCCCGTGCCGTCCACCGAAGCCAACACCGCGCAGCCCGGTTCATGCAGGTGGGTGCAGTTATAAAAACGGCACTGCCCCTGGTGCTGCCGCAGGTCGGGCATCAGGCCTGCGAGCTGGGTGGGTTCGAGGTGGCGCAGGCCAAATTCCTGAAAGCCGGGTGAGTCGATCAGTGCGGTGCTTCGGGCTCCATCGACCCAGTACCAGGTGGTGCTGGTGGTGGTGTGCCGGCCCGAATTGAGCGCCTGCGATATCTCGCCCGTCTCAGCCAGTGCACCAGGCACCAGCAGGTTAATTAGGGTGCTCTTGCCCGCGCCCGAGGGGCCCAGCACCAGGGTGGTCTTGCCGGCTAGCCGCTGCATCAGATGCGTGCGGTCCACCTCGGCTGAGAGGCGCAGCGAGAGTGGCATCACGCCATGCTGCATCGCCTGGTAGGGGAGCAGTCGTGCCCAGGCGCGCTCGAAGGGGGCCACCAGGTCGCTCTTGTTCAGGGCGATCAGCGCCGGAATGCCAGCGGCTTCCGCCGCGATCAGGGCGCGGGTCAGCTGAGACTCGGAGAACTCAGGCTCGGCCGCGATCAGGATCAGCACCTGGTCCAGGTTGGCGGCGAATGATTTGGTACGCACCTCGTCCTGTCGATAGAACAGGTTGCGGCGCGTCTCTACTTTCTCGATGCTGCCCTCGTCGCCACTGACCTGCCACAGCACCCGGTCACCGACCACCGCCTGGCTCTTCTTGCCCCGCGGATGGCAGATCAGTCGCCGGCCCTCTGGCGTCTCGACCACCACATGCCGGCCGTGGCTGGCGACGACCAAGCCCGTTTCCCTGGGCAGGCTGGCACTCATGCCAGCAGGGCGTCGATCTGGGCGGCGCAGTCGAAGTCGGTGTCCGAGATGCCGCCGACGTCGTGGGTGTTGTAGCGAACGATGCACTGGCCGTAGCGGACCACCAACTCGGGGTGATGGTCCTGGCGCTGCGCGATGAAGGCGACTGCGTTCGCGAAGACCAGCACCTCGTGGTAGGCGGCGAAAGTGAAGGTCTTTTCGATCGCGATACTCGCCCCGTCGCCCGAAAGCTTCCAGCCCGGGGCAGTGACCAGACGCTGGACCAGTTCGGTCGGTGAAAGGGCGCGGCGTTTGACCTTTGCCCAGTCCCGTACCTTGAAGTCTGGGTTGCTCATGCTGCCTCCTGACCCAGGCGCGCCAGTCGCTCGCCAGCCGGCGGATGGGAGTAGTAAAAGCGCACGTACACCGGGTCGGGGGTCAGCGTAGAGGCGTTGTCCTCGTAAAGCTTGGTCAGGGCGGAGGCCAGGTCGCGCCCGTCGGTCTGCGCCACTGCAAAGGCGTCCGCCTCGAACTCATGGCGGCGCGAGACGGCGGCCATGAGCGGCGAGATGAAGAAGGTGAACGCAGGCACCGCCATCAGAAAAAGCAACAAGGCCAGAGCATCGTTGCCACCCGCCAGGCTCGGCCGCACCCCCAGACCGGTGTAGAACCAGACTTGGCTGGACAGCCATCCGAGCAGAGCGAAACCAACCAGGCTCAAGGCAAACATGGTGGCGATACGTTTAAGAATATGGCGGTGGCGGAAGTGCCCGAGCTCATGCGCGAGCACCGCGTCCACCTCGCCAGGTGTGAGGCGGGCCAGCAGGGTGTCGTAGAACACCACCCGCTTTGCGGCGCCAAAGCCGGTGAAGTAGGCGTTGGCATGGGCGCTTCGGCGGCTGCCATCCATCACGAACAAGCCCTTGGCCGCGAAGCCGCAGCGCTGCATGAGCGCGGTGACGCGGGCCGCCAGGGCCTGGTCCTCCAGCGGCTGGAACTTGTTGAACCAGGGCGCGATGAGGGTGGGATAAATGACCAGCAGCAGCAGGTTGAACCCTATCCAGGTACACCAGGCCCACAGCCACCAGGCGCTGCCGGCGGCGCCCATGAGCCAAAGGATGAGGGCGGCGATGGGCAGGCCGATCGCCGCTCCAAGCACCGTGCCCTTGGCCAGGTCCACCAGCCACAGGCGCCAAGTCGTCTTGTTGAAACCGAATTGCTGTTCGACCACGAAGGTCCGGTAGAGCGAGAAGGGCAAGTCCAGCAGAGCGCCGATTGCAGCGAAGGCGGCCAACAGGGCCAGCTGCTGGGCCATACCCGGGCCCAGCGCGGCGAGGAGGGCCTGGTTTAACGCGTTGAGGCCTCCGAGCAAGGTCCAAACGATGAGGGTGCCCGAGGACCAGGCCATCTCGAACAGGTCCACCCGGGACTTGGCCAGGGTGTAGTCGGCTGCGCGCTGGTGGGCAGCAAGCGGCACGCTCTGGGCAAAGGCTGGGGGTACCGCCGATCGGTGCAGGGCCACGTGACGCGCCTGGCGGGTGGCCAGCCAATAGCGCAGGGCCAAGCCGGTGAGCAGGGCGGCCGCGAAGGCCAGGGTCATCAGCAGGGAGGGTGAGAGTTCGGCAGGCATCGGGCATCAGTGTAGCGGCGGCCTCGCCCTGGGTGACAATCAGGGTCATGTCCGAGACCCGCCAAACTGCTGCTGCCCCTGCCGTCGATGCACCCCTCTCCAAGAGCGACCAGAACCTGGTTTGGCTCGACTGCGAGATGACCGGGCTGGACCCTGAGGTGGACCGCATCATCGAGATCGCTGTCGTCGTCACCGGCCCTCACCTGTCCCCGCGGGTGGAAGGGCCAGTCTTTGCCATCCATCAGAGCGACGCCCAACTGGACAAGATGGACGCATGGAACAAGGGCACCCATGGCAAGAGCGGCCTGATTGACCGGGTCAAGGCCTCGACTGTCGATGAGGCTCAGGCCGAGGCTGCACTGATCGAGTTTCTCTCGAAGTATGTTCCGAAGAATGGCAGCCCCCTGTGCGGCAACACCATCGGCCAGGACCGGCGCTTTCTGGTCAAGTACATGCCCCGGCTCGAGGCCTTCTTCCACTATCGCAATCTGGACGTGAGCACCCTCAAGGAGTTGAGTCGGCGCTGGCGCCCAGCGGTCTATGAGTCCTTCAAGAAGCAGCAGCGTCATACCGCGCTGGCCGACGTGCACGAGTCCATCGACGAAATGGCGCACTACCGCGAGCATTTCCTCAAGCTTTGAGGGCGCAAAGCGCAGGGCCGCGTTGGACCCTACGCAAAAAGTTGGGGTGGGCGGCTTCGGGTATGCGACAATTCGCGCTGCGCCGCAAGTGCGTTCTTTTTGACTTGCGGTTTTTGTTGCATCTCCTTTCAAGCACAGGCCCGCGTGACGAGGCGCTTTTAGCGCCACATTCCGTCCCGCATCAATAGGCCAGCGGACCTTCCGGTCCGTACGTCGTCTGGATGGTGATGTTTCTCAACCATCCACGATGACCGCCGCCTCGCGCGGCGCCACCGTGTGCGAGTACCTCATGACCGATAGCCTCCATGGGCAGGGCGATTTTGCGCCTGCCGAAACCATTGTTGCGGACACCTTTTCCGCTGACCTTCCCGAAGCGTCCTTCGATGCCAGCTTAGAGACCGCGCCTGCGGTGCCAGACACGGTTCGCCAGACCGTTGCCGAGACCGCTGTCGAGGCGGCCACCGAGCCCGCCGCCGACATCCCCAATGGCTTCATCCGCCTGGGGCTGGCCCCCGAATTGATCCGCGCCGTCCAGGACCTGGGCTACACCCAGCCCACCGCCGTTCAGGAGCAGGTCATTCCCCAGGCCATGGGCAGCGGCGAGGCCGGCAAGGCGGCTCGCTTCATTGACCTCATGGTCTCCAGCCAGACGGGGAGTGGCAAGACTGCCGCCTTCCTGCTTCCAGTGCTGCACACCCTGATCCAGCAGCAAGCCGAGCAAGAGGCGCGTGAGCGCGCCGAGCAGCAGCGCTTGGCCGAGGAAGCTGCCGCCCGCGGTGAGGCCCTCCCGAAGCGCAAGCGCCGCAACCCCACCGACCCGCGCAGCTTCAAGGCCGCCACGCCCGGCGCCCTGATCCTGTGCCCGACCCGCGAACTCGCCCAGCAGGTGGCGCACGACGCCATTGGCCTGGTGCAGCACTGCCGGGGCCTGCGCATCGCCAATGTGGTGGGAGGTATTCCCTACCAGATCCAGATCGCACGCCTGCAAAACGCCGATCTGGTGGTGGCCACCCCCGGCCGGCTGCTCGATCTGCAGCGTTCCATGCAGATCAAGCTGGACCAGGTCAAGTTCCTGGTGGTCGACGAGGCCGACCGCATGCTGGACCTGGGCTTTGCCGACGATCTGGCCGAAGTCAACCAGCTCACCATCGAGCGTCACCAGACCATGATGTTCAGCGCCACCTTCGCGCCGCGCATCCAGCAGCTGGCCCAACGGGTGATGCGCGAGCCGCGCCGTGTGCAGATCGACTCGCCGCAGGAAAAGCACGCCAACATCCAGCAAAAGCTTTACTGGGCCGACAACGCTGCCCACAAGCGCAAGCTGCTCGATCACTGGCTGCGTGACACCACCATTGACCAGGCCATCGTCTTCGCCAGCACCCAGATCGAGTGCGACGGTCTCGCGGGTGACCTGCAGCAGGCAGGCTTTTCCGCCGTCGCTCTGCATGGCGCCCTGAGCCAAGGCCTGCGCAATCGCCGGCTGATGGCGCTGCGCAATGGTCAGGTGCAGATTTTGGTGGCTACCGACGTGGCGGCGCGAGGCATCGACGTGCCCACCATCACCCACGTTTTCAACTTTGGCCTCCCGATGAAGAGCGAGGACTACACCCACCGCATTGGCCGTACCGGCCGCGCCGGCCGTGACGGCCTGGCGGTGACCTTCGCCGAGTTCCGTGACCGCCACAAGATCTTCGACATCGAGGGCTTCACCAAGCAGCCGTTCAAGCCCGAGGTGATCGCTGGCCTCGAGCCCGCCGAGCGCACGCCGCGGTCGCCGCAGCCCGGTGCCTTTGGCGGCAAGGGCCGTGGTGGTCCCAGCCGTGGCAGCAGCTTTGGTCCCAAGCGTGGCGGTGGTTTCGGTGGCGACCGCGAGGGCTACGGACGCAAGGGCGGTTTTGGTGACGCCAGCGGCGAGCGGCGCGATGACCGCCGCGGCGCTGGCTTCCAGGGTGAGCGCCAAGGCGGTTACCAGGGGGGCTTGCGCGGCGATGACCGTCAAGGCGGTTTCCGCGGCGATGATCGCCAGGGTGGGTTCCGTGGCGATGATCGCCAGGGCGGGTTCCGCGGCGATGATCGCCGCGGGGGTGGGGCTGCCCCTTGGGACAAGCGCCCGGCCAGCGGCTTCGGCGCTCGGCCCGCACCCCGCGGTGACTTCGAGGGGCAGGGGGCGCCGCGCACTGGCGCACCCCGTCCCGCTAACGCAGGTCACGCAGGCAAGGTCTTCGTGCCGCGCGACGTGAAAAAGCGCGCCTACAAGCCGGCGCGCTGACGCAACGGGACCGGGAGCTCTCCGCCCTGCAGGGGGCAGGGTTGACCCGGCTCAAGAGGGCCCTGTGTGGCGGCAAAATCATGCCTGCCACCAGGGCCTTCTGCTTGGGACTGTCCCTTCAGGATCGCCCTGCTGGCGCGCATGCTTCGAGCCCCATGAACCTGCACCGCCTGGACCTCGTCTCGTTGTCCCTGTTCCACCTGGTCGCCCGGACCGGCAGCATCAGCCGCGGCGCCGAACTGGGCCTGCTCGCCGTGGGGGCGGCCAGCAAGCGCATCTCCGACCTGGAGGCCGCAGTGGGGGCGCCCCTGCTTGAGCGCCATTCGCGTGGCGTCAAGCTCACCGCCGCTGGCCTCGCCCTGCAGCGTCACGCCCAGAAAATTCTGGGTGATATCGACCAGATGTGCGCCGACCTGTCGGACCATGCCCATGGCGTGCTCGGCGTGGTGCGCCTGTGGGCCAATACCTCGGCCATTACCCAGTTCCTGCCGGGCGACCTCGCGGCCTTTGCTGCCCTTCACCCCGGTATCCGAATCGAGATGAACGAGGCCGACAGCCATGAGGTGGTGCTGGCCGTGGCCGACGGCCGCGCCGACGCGGGCATCTTCGCCGACCGCACTCCCACGCTGGGCTTGCAGACCTTCTCCTACCGACATGACCGGCTGGTGCTGGTGGTGCCTGCGCGTCACCCGCTGGCCAAGCGCCGCAGCGTGGCCTTTGTCGACGCTGCAGATTACGATTTCGTAAGTCTCACCGAGGGCACCTCGCTGGCCCAGCGGCTGGCACTCGAGAGCCGGCAGGCGGGCAAGCCGCTGCGCATTCGCATCCGGGTGCGCAGCTTCGACGCGATGTGCCAGATGGTCGCCGCCGGCCTGGGCCTGGCGGTGTTGCCCCAGGCGGCGGTGCAGCCCCTGGTGGGCGCTCTTGGTCTGCGCAAGCTGGACCTGACCGACGCCTGGGTCGACCGCGAGTTGCTGCTGGGGGTGCGCGACCCAGCGGCCTTGCCGCGGCCGGTTCGCAGCCTGGTCGACCACCTGTTGGCGACCCCGCAAGCCGCTGCCTGAGTGACCGGCTTTCGCGGATCGCGAAACCTCGCTTGCCCGCTGTGTCATTCCGCCCCCGCCTGGCCTTTTTTAGACTGCGCAGGCCATGACACAGACCGCCACGCCCCACGCGCCGCTCACTCTTTTCGACAAGCTTTGGCAGCGCCACCTGGTGGAGCAAACCGAGGACGGCGAATGCCTGCTGTATGTCGACCGGCATTTGGTCTATGAGGTGACCAGCCCGCAGGCCTTCGAGGGTCTTCGCTTGTCGGGTCGCCAGCCCTGGCGGCCCGAGACCGTCATCGCTGTCGCCGACCACAACGTGCCCACCACCCGCGCCGAGCGGAGCAGTACCGAGGCGATCGTCGATCCGCTCTCGCGCGCGCAGGTTCGCCAACTGGGCGAGAACGCCCGGGAGTTCGGCATCACCTTCTTCGGCCTGGGCGATGTTCGCCAGGGCATCATCCATGTGGTGGGCCCCGAGCAGGGCGCCACCCTGCCGGGCATGACAGTGGTGGCGGGTGACTCGCACACCAGCACGCACGGCGCCTTCGCGGCGCTGGCATTCGGCGTCGGAACCTCTGATGTCGAGCACGTGCTGGCGACCCAGTGCCTGGCCCTGCGGCCGATGCAGCGGATGCTGGTGCAGCTTGATGGCACGCTGGCGGCGGATGTCAGCGCCAAGGACCTCGTGCTGCACCTGATCGGACTATTGGGCACAGCGGGTGGCACCGGCTATGCCATCGAGTTCGGCGGCAGCGCCATCCAGTCTTTGTCGATGGAGGGTCGCATGACCCTGTGCAATATGGCCATTGAGGCTGGCGCCCGCGTCGGGCTGGTGGCGGTCGATGACACCACCCTCGACTACCTGCGCGGTCGGCCGGGCGCCCCCCGCGGCGAACTCTGGGAGGCTGCAGTGGCCGACTGGCGAACCTTGCGCTCCGACGAGGGCGCAGTTTTCGACCGGGTGCTGCGTGTCGACGCCGCAGCGGTCCGGCCTGTCGTGACCTGGGGCACTTCGCCGGAGATGGTGGTGCCACTGGACGGCCGGGTGCCTGACCCCGCCGCCGAGGTCGACCCCGTCAAACGCGCCGGCATGGAGGCCGCGTTGCGCTACATGGACCTGCAGCCCGGCACACCGATGCGCGAAATTGCGATCGACAAGGTCTTCATCGGCTCCTGCACCAACGCCCGCATCGAGGACCTGCGCGCCGCAGCCGCGGTGGTCCGGGGCCGGCAGGTCGCGCCCAGTGTGCGTGCTGCCTTGGTGGTTCCAGGCTCGGGCCTGGTCAAGGCCCAGGCCGAGGCCGAGGGCCTCGACCGCATCTTCATCGACGCCGGTATGCAGTGGCGCGAGCCGGGCTGCTCGATGTGTCTGGGCATGAACGACGACCGGCTCTCGCCCGGCGAGCGCTGTGCCTCCACCTCGAACCGCAACTTCGAAGGCCGACAGGGGCAGGGCGGCCGCAGCCACCTGCTCTCACCCGCCCTGGCGGCGGCGGCGGCCATCGCCGGCCGCCTGGCCACGGTCGAAGAACTCGATGCCATCGGTCAATCTGTGGAACTGGAGGCCGCCTGATGCAAGCCTTTCGCACCCTGCAGTCGGTCGTGGCGCCGGTGGACCGGGCCAACGTCGACACCGACGCCCTGATTCCCAAGCAGTTCATGAAGTCGATCCAGCGCACGGGCTTTGGCGACAACCTGTTCGACGAATGGCGCTACCTGGATCGTGGCCATCCGGGCCAGGACGTGGGTACCCGCCCGCGCAACCCGGACTTCGTCCTCAACCAGCCCCGCTATGAGGCTGCGCGCATCCTGCTGGCGCGCGAGAACTTTGGCTGTGGCTCGAGCCGCGAGCACGCGGTTTGGGCGCTGGCCGACTTTGGCATCCGAGTCATTTTGGCCCCCAGCTTCGCTGACATCTTTTTTGGCAATTGCTTCAAGAACGGCCTGCTGCCGGTGGCACTGCCAGCCGCGACAATTGACCGCCTGTTCCGCGAGGTTGCCAGCACGCCGGGCCTGAGCCTGTCGGTGGACCTGCCTTCGCAGACCCTGGTTCCCTCCCTGGGGGAGCCGATTCATTTCGACGTCGACCCGTCCCGCAAGCAGCGCCTGCTGGAAGGCCTGGACGACATCGGGCTTACTCTGCAACGCGCCGACCGTATCCGCGCCTTCGAGGTTCGCCACCGCGCAGCCTCCCCCTGGTTTTTTCAGTGATCCATCCAATAATTTTTTGAGGAGACACACCATGCGCCTATCCCGCCGCCTACTGATCGCCCTGTCGGCTTTGACCGGCGCCGTCGCCCTTGTGGGCCCGGCCGCTGCCCAAGACAAGTTTCCGTCCAAAGCGGTGACCATCATCGTGCCCCAGGCGGCCGGTGGTGCCAATGACACGATCGCCCGAGTGATCGCCGCCAAGCTCACTGAGCAGACGGGGCAGACCTTCGTCGTTGACAACCGCACAGGCGCCGGTGGCAACGTGGGCACCGCCCAGGCGGCCAAGGCCCGGCCTGATGGCTACACGCTCATGCTCACCGCCGACAGCTCGATGGTGATCAACCCCGCTCTCTACAAAAGCACCGGCTTCGATCCGGTCAAGGACTTCGAGCCGGTTGGGCCTGTGGCCACCGCTGGCTATGTGCTGGTGGCCCACCCGTCCTTTCCCGCCCGTAATGTGACCGAGCTGGTGAGTGCGGCCAAGCAGCAGCCCGGCAAGATCAACATCGGGTCGGCCGGCAACGGCACGCTGAACCACCTGATTGGCGAGATGCTGGGCAAAGCGACCGGTATCGATATGGTGCACGTGCCCTACAAGGGCGCTGCGGCAGCGGTCACCGACCTGGTGGCCGGCCAGGTACAGGTCTCGGTGCAGAGCCTGCCTTCCTCCATAGCCTTCATCCGCAGCGGCAAGGTGAAGGTGCTGGGCGTGGTCAACCCGAAGCGCGTGCCCGCGCTACCCGATGCGCCCAGCATCGGCGAGACGATCAAGGGCTTCGGTGCAACGCCCTGGTACGGCGTGTTCGCCCCCGCCGGCACGCCCAAGGCCATCATCGCGCAGCTCAATGCAGAAATCTCCAAAGCCCTGGAGTCCAAGGACGTGCAGGAGCGGCTGGCGCTCGCAGGCTGCGAGCCCTTCAAATCCAGTCCTGAGCAATTTGCCCAACTCGTACGTGACGACCTTCCCCGCTGGGCCAAGATCGTGAAGGACTCGGGCGCCACCGTCGACTGATTCCCCAGGACCAAACTCCATGAATTTTCCGACCCTTTCCCCGGGCGCGCTGGCAGGTTTGCGCGTCGTCGAAATGGGCCAGCTCATTGCCGGCCCCTTTGCCGGCAAGACCCTGGGCGACTTCGGTGCCGACGTGATCAAGATCGAGCCGCCGGGTGCGGGGGATCCGCTTCGCAACTGGCGCATGCTTCAGGACGGCACCTCCGTCTGGTGGCAGGTGCAATCCCGCAACAAACGCTCCATCGCCCTCGACTTGCGAAGCGCCGAGGGCCAGGACATCGCCCGCAAGCTCATCGCCCAGGCGGACGTACTGATCGAGAACTTCCGGCCTGGCACGCTCGAGGGCTGGGGTATGGACTACGCGACCCTCTCCCGCGACAACCCCGGCCTGGTCATGTTGCGCATCTCTGGCTACGGCCAGACCGGCCCCTACCGCGACCTGCCCGGGTTTGGCGCCATCGGCGAGGCCATGGGTGGTCTGCGCCACCTCACCGGCGAGCCGGGCCGCGTCCCCGTGCGTTGCGGCATTTCCATTGGCGACACCCTGGCCGCCTTGCACGGCACCATCGGTGTGCTCACCGCCCTCTACCACCGCAAGGTCAATGGTGGGCAGGGCCAGGTCATCGACGTGGCGCTCAATGAAGCGGTGTTCAACGTCATGGAAAGCCTGGTGCCCGAGTACAGCGCCTTCGGCGCGGTGCGCGAGGCGGCGGGCTCGGCGTTGCCGGGAATTGCGCCGTCCAACGCCTACCGCTGCGCCGACGGAGTGGTGCTGATCGCTGGCAACGGAGACAGCATTTTCAAGCGGCTGATGCAGTGCATCGGGCGTGACGACCTGGCCAACGACCCGGCGCTGGCCGACAACGCCGGCCGTGTGCGCCGGGTGGAGGAGATCGACGCAGCCATCGAGGCCTGGACCGTCTCCCGGACGGTGGCGGGCGTGCTGGAGTCCCTGGGCGCCGCCAAGGTGCCTGCTGGTCGTGTCTACACCGCGCGCGACATCGTCGAAGACCCGCACTACCTGGCCCGCGACATGATCCTTAGCCAGAAGACCCGCGACGGCCATGAGGTCAAGGTGCCCGGCATCGTGCCCAAATTGCTCGGCACGCCCGGCCATGTGCGCGCAAGCGCACCTCGGCTCGGTGACGATACCGACGCCGTGCTGGCCGAACTGGCTTTCTCTGCGCAAGACATCGCCGCGCTTCGCGAACGCAAGGTGGTCGCGTGACCGGTGTCTCAGTCCCCGGCCACGCCAGTGTCTGGCAAGGCGCCGGGCGCCGAATCCACCTGCAGGAGGTCGGCACCCGCGACGGCCTACAGGCTGAGTCCGCCTTTGTGCCCACGGCCGACAAGGTCACCCTGGTTGACGCTCTGTCCGACGCTGGCCTGTCCAAGATCGAGGTGACCGCTTTTGTCTCGCCCAAGGCCATCCCGGCCCTGCGCGACGCCGAGCAGGTGCTGCGCGAGATCCGGCGTGCGCCTGGCGTCGTCTACAGCGCCCTGGTGCCCAACGTGCGCGGCGCCGAGCGCGCCATCGAGTCCCGCGCCGACGAACTCAATTTGGTCATGTCGGCCAGCGAAAGCCACAACCTGGCCAACCTGCGCATGCTGCGCGAGCAGTCCTTCGGTGCGCTGGTCGAGGTGGCGGCAGCTGCGCGCGGCACCGGCGTTGCGGTCAACGTGTCGTTGTCCTGTGCCTTCGGCTGCCCGATGGAGGGTGATGTGCCGGTGCAGACGGTGCTGCAGTGGTGCGAGCGCTTTGTGCAGGAACTGGGCGCCCACGGAGTGACGCTGTGCGACACCACCGGTATGGCCTTCCCGACCCAGGTGGCCGAGCTCACCACCGCCTTTCGCGCGCGCTGGCCCGGCACCGAGCTGACCCTCCATTTCCACAACACCCGGGGCATGGGTTTGGCGAATGTGCTGGCGGGCATCGACGCTGGCGCGGACCGCTTTGACGCCTCGTTCGGCGGCATTGGCGGCTGCCCCTACGCACCTGGCGCTTCGGGCAATGTCTGCACCGAGGAAATCGCCCATGCGCTCGACCTCATGGGCTACGACACGGGTGTCGACCTGGTGCGGCTGGTCGCGGCTGCGGGGCGTCTGCCGTCCCTTATCGGCCACGATATCCCCAGCCAGATCGTCAAGGCCGGGCGGCGCCTCGACCTGCACCCGCGGCCGACGGAGTTTGAGGCGATCCGGCAGCGGGCACTCGAGCGCAGGGCCTGAGCCGGCTGCTGCAGGTCAGCCTGCGTTCATTGCTCCGGCTCACCCCCGCGCCGGCAGCACCGTGCCCCGGCACTCGCCAAAGCCGATACGGGCATGCCCCGGCTTCTCGCACCATCCGCGGAGGATGACCGTGTCGCCATCGTGCAGGAAGGCGCGTTGCTCGCCCGAGTGGGTCAGCGTGACTGGCTGGCGGCCGCCGAGGCTCAACTCGACCAGCGCGCCAGCCTCCTGTGCGGTCGGGCCGGAGACCGTTCCGGTGCCGATCAGGTCGCCAGGCTGCAGGTTGCAGCCACCCACCGTGTGCTGGGCCAGCATCTGCGCCGGTGTCCAGTATTGGTGTCGAAAGCTGGTAGCCGCCAGTGGGCTGGGCGCTTGGCCTTGGCTGTGGTGTGCGGGCGTGTCGAGCAGCGCCTCCAGACGCACGTCGACCCCGCCGCAGGCGCGGTTCCCCGCGTCATCGAGGTAGGGCAGGGGTTGTGGGTCGGAGGCGGGGCGGTCGAAGGGCACCCGGTAGGGCGCCAGCGCGTCCATCGTCACGATCCATGGAGAGATCGTGGTGCAGAAGTTCTTGCCCAGAAAGGGGCCCAGCGGCGCCATCTCCCAGAATTGGTGGTCGCGGGCCGACCAGTCGTTCAGAAGCACCATGCCCAAAATATGCTGCTCGGCCTGCGCCAAGGCGATCGGTTCGCCCAAGGCGTTGCCAGGACCGATAAAAAAGCCCATCTCCAGCTCGAAGTCCAGCCGCGCGCAGGCGCTGTAGACCGGCGTCTGTGCTCCGGGCGGCATGGCCTGTCCCATGGGCCGATGAAAGCCAAAGCCCATCTGGCCCACCCGCAGGCTGGAGGCTCGGCCGTGATAGGCGATCGGCAGCCACTGGAAGTTGTCGGTGAGCGGCTTGTCCGGGAAGATCAGCCGGCCCACGTTCACCGCATGGTGGATCGAGGTGTAGAAGTCGGTGTAGTCGCCGATGTAAGCGGGCAGCCCGTACTCGGCCTCGCCGAGCGGCATCAGGCATTCACGCACTTGCGTCTGTGCCGAAGCTGGTGCGCCCTCGGCCAGCAGCGCAAACAGGCCGCGGCGTAGCGCCCGCCAGGCCTCGGGCCCGAGCGCCATGAAGTCGTTGAGTGCCGGGCCCGCGCAGGCCTCGCAGGCGGCCTGGGCCTGGCCTTGCAACAGGCCTGTGGCCGCGAGACGGGCCAGGTTCAGCGCCTGATCGCCGATTGCCGTGGCGCCGTGCATCGTCTCCTGGCTTGCGCGCCGCCGCAGCACCGCCAGGGGCAGGTTCTGGATCGGGAAGTCTCCGCCCACCGCCTGCGCTGAGGCCAGCCAACTGCGGGCGGTTACCGCATGGGTGTGGTCCAGTGTGTTCATGGGCGGGTGCCCGTCAGTGCCTCGTCGAAGATGGCCACTGCCCGGGTCCAGCCTGCCGAGGCGCCGCGGATCTTGTGAGGGAAGCAACTGATGTAAAAGCCTGAGGCCGGCAGCGCCTCCAGGTTGTGGAGTTTCTCCAGGTGGCAGTAGCCGATGTCGCGCCCCGCCTTGTGGCCCTCCCAGATCAGCCCTGCGTCCTGTGTCTGGGCATATTTCTTGGCGGTGTGGACGAAGGGTGCGTCCCAACTCCAGGCGTCTGTGCCGGTCAGGCGCACCCCCCGTTCGAGCAGGTACATCGTTGCCTCGTAGCCCATTCCCGCGCCTGCGGCCACATAGTCAGGCTGACCATAACGCGTGCCCGCCCGGGTGTTCACCACTACGATTTCCAGCGGCTGCAGGCTGTGGCCAATTCGTGCGAGTTCGGCCTCGACGTCGGCCGCGGTCACCACATAGCCATCCTCGAAGTGCCGGAAATCGAGCTTGACCCCTGGCTGGAAGCACCATTCCAGCGGCACCTCGTCGATGGTGATGGCCCGCTCCTTACCGCCGGCCTTGTCGTTCATCGTCGAGTGGAAGTGGTAGGGCGCGTCGAGGTGGGTGCCGTTGTGGGTGTTGAGTTGCACGTTCTCCACCGCCCAGCCCTCGGCGTCGGGCAGGTCCTCCTTCTTGAGGCCTGGGAAGAAGCTGGCTACCTGTTCGGCAGTACCGTCGTGCCGTAGGTATTCGATCCTGGGGCTGTAGCCTGGTGGATCGGAGGCTACATCGTTTTCCAGGTAGATGGAGAGGTCGACAAATCGGCGGGTCATGGTCGGGCCTTCAGTGGTTTGCCTGGCATGTGACGCAGGCGTTCAATGATGGGAGTGCCCCTCGATTTTGGCATTGCCCGCCCGGGTGGCTGAGACACTCGCAAGCCGGCCGCGCCTGCGCCACTGCATTCAAGCCGATCCCGGTTGGCCGGCCTAGTCGCTGCCAGCCCGATGCAGGCGCATCTGCCCGGGCAGCGGCGCCCCGCGCAGCATCACATCCTCAGCCAGCCACATTGCGGAGCGCCTGGCACGCTCGCAGACCATGGGCAGTGGCATCTGCACATAGTCGTCATTGAACACCTCGAAGCTGTAGTCGCCCTGGTAGCCCAGCGCGTCGAGCTTGAGCACCATCTCTGCGACCTCGGCGGTGTGTACGCCCTCGCCGGGGAACACACGGTAGGTGCGCGCGGTGGCCATTCTTTCCTCGAAGGTGCGTGTCTCCTGCCACATGAAGTCGGACAGCTGCACCAGGAAAATCTTGCCCGGGTCGAGGTCGTCCAGCGCCGAAAGGGGTGTCTTGGCGGCGAGGATGTGAAAGGAGTCCAGGCCCACCCCGAGATTCGGGCAGTCGGCGCGCGCGACCACCTCCCAGGCGGTGGTGAACTCGTTGATGTAGCGGCCCCAGGAGAGTCCCTCGTAGGCGATGCGGATGCCCAGAGGCAGTGCCAGCATCGCCAGCTTGCGCAGGTCGCGCGCGAGATGGTCAAGGTCGCTGCTGGCATGCACCGAGGTCGACGAGCAAACCAGCAGGACCTTGCAGCCGAGCGCAGCGCACATTTCCAGCATGGTCTTGGCGATGTCGACCTTGTACTGGTGCAGGTGGCCCGACAGGCCCTCGAAGTCGCGCAACACCTGAAAGCCCGTGCCGCGCAATCCACTGGCCTTGACCGCGGCCACCGCCGCCTGCCAGCCCTGGGGATGGCCTACCAAGTCGTTGGCTTTGAGCATGACCTGGCTGAAGCCTGCTTGCGCCATCGCTTCCAGCTTGGCCTCCAGCGGCCCTGCCAAGGTGATCGTGTCCATGCCGATGGCGGCGATGGTGCGCCGCAGGCTGCGAGGATCGCGGATCACGGGGCCACCCCGGGTGTGGTGTCGCTGTGCACCAGCTCGAACAGCACGCCCCCCAGGTAGGTCTTGGAGATGGCGCCGCGCTGGCCGCTATGTGCCGCGCCGCTTTCAACAAATTCCAGACCAAATCCGCGCAGCGCCTGCACTGCGGCCAAGACATCAGGGACGCCCAGACCGATGCGTTGCAAATGCTCGTGGTCATCGTTCTCGGCGGCGTCAGGCTCAGGCTCGATCAGCTGGATCATGAACCGGTTGCCTGCGTGCAAGGCCGGCGCCCGCAGCAGTTTGCCCAGAGGCATGATGCCGAAGCGCTCTTCGTCGGCAATCAGCGTCATGCCGAACAGTTCGCCATAGAACTCCACCCAGTCATAGGTACGACCCAGGCCGATGTACTGCACGATGCCAAAGAAGTGGATGCCAGCCGTCGCTGGCGGATGCCGCTCCACCGACGGAATCGGGACGAAGTCCACGTCGTAAATCGAAAATTCCTGCCAGCGATCCACGAAGTAGATGCGGCTGCCGCCCGCACCGTGGATGGCGGGGATGTTCAGCTCCATGGCCTCCGGGTGGGTTGGTACCTCCCATGCGCCCCTGTCCAATACATATCGGTAGGCAGCCCGGGCATCTCGCACTCGCAGCGCAATGGCGCTGATTTGCGGCGTCTCGGGGAGCGTTGCCCCTTTTCCGTCAGCCGGGTGGGCGTTGACCACGATGTTCAGGTTGCCCTGGCGGTACAGCGTCACCTCGCGCGAGCGGTGGCGTGCGACTGGACGAAAACCCGTCATCTCCAGCACATGGCCGAGCGCCTGCGGTTTGGCGGTGGCGTACTCGATGAATTCAATGCCATCGAGCCCGACCGGGTTGGCCTCATCGCTGAACGAGGCCTGTAGGGGCTCGCGTGCAGGGTCGGATGGCGGCAGCATTTCGCTCATGAAAGCACTCCTGGGTTGACGGGGTTGTGTATCTGGGCGGGCGACCCGCCTCAGTACTGAAGGCGTGCCAGCGCGCGCAGGTTTTCGGCCGTCGTGGTGGGCAGCCCGAAAAATTCAAGGTAGGCCGGGATCTGCTCGAACAGCATGTCGGTACCCACCTGCACTCGGCAGCCGCGTGCCTGGGCTGCGGCCAGGAAGGCGGTGGTCTCTGCGCGCATCACCACCTCACCCACGACGGTGTGGGCGTCGAGCCTGTCCATGTCCATGGGCAGGGGGTCGCCTGCGTCCATCCCCAGGGGGGTGGCGTTGACCGCCAGGTCCATGCCGGCCGGGTCGCGGTTGCCCGGCTCAACGCTGATGCCAGGGTAGTGGGTGGCAATGCGGACGGTCAGGGCTTGGGCGGCTGCCGGATTGACGTCAAACAAGCGAAGGCGGGCTACGCCAGCCGCCGCCAGCGAGGCGGCGATGGCCGAACCCACGCCGCCCGCGCCAACCACCAGAGCGCTGGCACCAGAGAGCGCCACGCCCTTGCGCCGAAGGCCCCGCACAAAGCCCTCGCCGTCGAACATGTCCCCTAGCAAGCGGCCGTCGGCCGAGCGCTTGACGGCGTTGCAGGCACCGGCCACCTTGACCGTCGGCGTGACCTCGTCGAGCAAGTCGACCACGCTGACCTTGTGGGGCATGGTGATCAGCGCGCCCCTGATATTGGTCAGATGGAACAAGGAGGGAAGCAGCGCAGGAAAAAGCTCCGGCTTGCAGCCCATGGGCACCACCACCGCATTGATCCCGGCTGATTCGAAATACGGGTTGTAGACCATGGGCGCTTTGAAAGCGTGGGTCGGGAAGCCCAGGTGGGCGATCAGCTCGGTGTGTCCGTTGATCTGCATGGCGGCGGGGATGGCAGGACGCCGGGGGGCGCCAGGTGCGGCCCGCGCGTGTGGCGCGTGCCGTAAAAATTCTTGATTCGTTTATCGAACCGGTCTGCGTGCGGCGCGAACCCCTCGTGGGCTGCGCCGCACGCAGACCGCATGCCGGCTTAGCGGCGCAGCTTGGCCAGTTCGGCCTGCATCTCGGCGACCAAGGCCTCGCCGACGATGGCGGCGTGCTTGGCGATCACCGGCTTCATCTTCTCGCGCAGCTTGGTCACTTCAGCGGGCGAGAAGGAGGTCACCTGCATGCCGTTTTTCTTCAGCAGTTCCAGGTTGGCGGCGACTTCAGCGCGGGCCTGGCTGCGCTGGGTCTTGGCGGCCTCGTCGGCAGCGTCGTCGATGATCTTGCGGTCGGCCGGGGAGAGGGCGTCCCAGATCCGCTTGCTCATGATGACCGACTGCGGGTTGTACTGGTGGTTGGTGATGGCCATGTGCTTCTGGACTTCCCAGAACTTGTTGGCGGCGATCACGTTGATCGGGTTCTCCTGGCCGTCAATCGCCTTTTGCTCCAGACCACCGTAGACCTCGGGGAAGGGCATCGGGGTGGGGTTGGCACCCAGTGCCTTGACCCAGTCGACGTTGATGGTGTTGGGGATGACGCGCAGCTTCAGACCGTCGATGTCCTCGACCCTGTTCAAAGGCCGCTTGCTGTTGGTCATCTGGCGGTAACCTAGTTCCCAGTAGGACAGGCCGATGATGCCCTTGGGCTCAAGCAGGGCGTGCATCTTCTTGCCGATGGGGCCGTCGACGATGGCGTCGGACTCTTTCTCGTTGGCGAACAGGAAGGGGAAGTCGAAGATCGCCAGTTCCTTGGCTTCGGTGGCCAGGATGCCGGAGTTCATCACCGCCAGTTCCACGGTGCCCGCCTTGATCGCGGTGACCACGGCCTGGTCGCTGCCGAGGGAGCTGTTGAAGAACAGGTTCACCTTGATGCGGCCGTTGGTTTTGGCAGCCACGGCTTCAGCGAACTTCTTCATGCCGGCAGCGGCGGGGTGGTTCTCGGGCGAGGCCAGACCCATCTTGAGCACGCGCTCTTGGGCGAAGGCACCACCGAAGGCGCAGGCGGCGGCCAATGCCACCAGGGATTTGAGCATCACTCGTTTCATGTTGTCTCCAGGTTGGTTTCAGTACGCATCAATCGGAGGGCGGGGCGCGGCGTACCAGACGCGCCCCACTGGGAAAAAGGTGTCATTGATAGAGCCATTTGGCGGGCACAGTGACCAGCTGCGGGAACAGCACCATCAGGAACAAGATGGCGAACTGCACGGCCATGAATGGCAGCACGCCCCGGGTCACTTCGTCCATCCGCATGCGGCCCACGCCAGCCACGGTATTGAGGACCGTGCCCACCGGGGGCGTCACCAGACCGATGGAGTTGTTGATGATGAACATCACCCCGAAGTACACCGGGTCGATGCCAGCCGCCTTGACCAGCGGCATGAGCACGGGTGTGAGGATCAGGATGGTGGGTGTCATGTCCATCGCGGTGCCCACCGCCATCACCAGCAGCATCATCGCGAACATCAGCAGCACCGGGCGGTCCAGCAGCGGCTGCAAGAGCGACACCACCTGGGCGGGCAACTGCGCCACTGTGATCAGCCAGGCTGACACCATGGCCGCGGCCACCAGGAACATCACCACCGCGGTCGTTTTGGCCGAGGCCAGGAAGACCTGGTGAAGTTGCTTGAAGGAGAGCTCTCGGTAGATCAGGCCTGCGATCGCCAGCGACATCACTGCCACCACCACCGCCGCCTCGGTCGGCGTGAAAATGCCAAAGCGCAGACCGACGATGATGACCAGGGGAAGGGTGAGCGCCCAGCCGGCCTCGCGCAGGGCCCGCCAGACTTCGCCGGCACTGCGTTTTTCCGGCATCTCGAGCTTCTCGCGCCGGGTGAGCCACCACCAGGTTCCCCACAGGCCCAAGGCGAGCCAGATGCCCGGAAAGATGCCGGCCAGGAACAGTTTGGAGATCGACACGTTGGCAGCCACCCCGAAGATGACAAAGCCGATCGAGGGCGGGATGATGGGGCCAATCACGCCGCAGGCGGCGATCAAGCCGCCCGAGCGGGCTTTGTCGTGGCCGGCCTTGACCATCATCGGCAGCAGCAACGCGGTGAGCGCCGCTGCGTCGGCCACCGCGGAGCCCGAGAGCGCCGACAAAATGCAGGCCGCGATGATGGTCACATAGCCCAGGCCACCGCGCACATGGCCCACCAGCGCCATCGCGAAGTTCACGATGCGGCGGGATAGTCCGCCGGTGTTCATCACCTCGCCGGCCAGCATGAAGAAGGGAACCGCCAGAAGCGGGAAGCTGTTGGCGCCTTCGATGAGGTTCTGCGACAGGATGGTGGCGTCAAAGTTGCCCAGGTGCCACATCAGAGCCACGCCGCACAGGAGCAGCGCAAACGCGATAGGCACACCCAGGGCCATGACGCCCAGCAGAGATCCGAGGAAGACAGCGATGGTCATAGTGCCTGGCTCCTCACGCTTACTTGACGGGCGCCGGCACGTCGATCGGTTCTTCTTCGGACTCGCGAACGCCCACGAGTTCGTCCTCACTCAGTTCGCCCCGCAACAGGCGCCACAGGTCGTACAGCAGGATCACAGTGGAAGAGGCGGCAAACACCAAGCCCCCGGCGTAGAAGAGGGACTGCGGCGCTTCCATCACCGGGCTGCGCGAATCTATGTTGAGACTGGCCAGGGTCCAGGCGCCGGTGCCCATCAGCCAGCAGGCCCAGAGCATCAGCAGGTGACCGATTACCAGAAAGACTTTTTTGCCCCGCACACCCAGGCGAGACACCAGCATGTCCGTGCCCAGATGGGTGCGCTCGTGCATTGCGATCACCGCGCCCAGGAAGGTCAGCCAGACAAAGAGCCAGCGTGACAGTTCCTCAGACAGGGTGATGCCCGAGTTGAAGACGTAGCGCATCACCACATTGCCAAAGACCAGCACCACCATGACCGCCAGGCAAGCCACGATGGCCCATCCCAGCAGGCGGCAGTAGGCGTCAATGAGCTTTTTCATCGGTGTGGACTCCTGATGCGGTAATGTACTAACTAGGGAGTTGTGACCGACCGGGGGTAACTACTCATTCGAGTCGTGAATTTCAAGCTATCTGTTATGCCGCCGCGTTATTCCAGACGTAGCGCATGACCAGGTCCTGGACCAGCTCGCGGCTCAGGGTGTTGGCTTTTCCATCGGCCGACTTGTCGCCGAAGATGAGGCCGAAGGTATGCCTGTTCGACACGTTGAAGAAGGCCAGGGCCGAGATCACCGAATGGATTTCAACCGGGTCCAGACCCGCGCGGAAGACGCGCAGCGCCTGGCCGCGTTCGTAGATGTCCCTGATCACTTCGATGGCAGGCGTGTTGAGCCGCTGGATCACCTCTGAACGCCGCAGAAAGGCGCCGCGCTCCATGTTTTCGTTCATCACCAGGCGGATGAAGTCCTCGCTGTCCCGGTGATGGTCATAGGTCACGCCCACCAGCGTTTTGAGTGCGGTCACCGGGTCAAGGTCGGCCAGGTGAAAGCGGGACTCGCTTTGCCGGGTGCCGCGGTAAGCGTTCTCCAGCACCTGGAGGTAGAGCCCCTCCTTGCTGCCGAAGTAGTAGTAAATCATGCGCTTGCTGGTGCGGGTGGCGTCCGCGATCTCGTCGACCCGCGCACCCGCCAGGCCCTTGGCGGCGAACTCGCGGGCGGCCACCGCCAGAATTTCGGCCATCGTTCGCTCTGGATCGCGGGCAGCTGCGGGCGGCGCCCCGGCTGTCTTTGCGGGAGCCCGCGAACGGCTTGTTTTTACTAGTTCGTTCATTGCGGCTGGCAGTATAGAAAGCGCCCACCGCCCCTCGCATACGGATC
>JACCDP010126657.1_pt1 | contig 21189 bp, 13 predicted proteins | sample 7445841 | NCBI WGS metagenome assembly JACCDP01 (sample SAMN15323441, study PRJNA562643) | freshwater metagenome | isolation source: river surface water | place: USA:Blue River Watershed | collected 2017-08-17
CTGTCATCCATTACAAAGGGTTTGTTGTAAGGGATCGCCAAGGTGAGGTTTAGTTTTTGGTCTCGGAAAGCGCCCAAGGTTTTCATATCAAATCCTCGTTCAAAGGTGATGACGGAATCTTTTACGGCATAGGAATAAGCGATCTTTTTGATATTTTCTTGCGCCTGTTTCTTGCTTTGACCACGAGAGAAGTATTCTTGATTTAGCGTATGGACACTGTCTTTGGTGCCCTTAAGTTCAAGGACCACGCGTTGGTAAAATTCCTCATCTTCTCCATCATTTGCTTTCAAGAAGAGTACTCCTGGCCCTAAGGTAAGCGGGGTATTGGTAAGTACTCGGTCTTCTTCTTTGAATTTGGCTACCACGCGGGGAATTTGAAATCCTAAGGTAGCAATGCACATCAGCCAAAGTGCAAGTGCCACTAAGCCAAATTTGTTGCCTACTAAATTTTTCTTGGATAAAACGCTCAATCCCAGCATGAGAATCACGATTCCAGGGATCGCTAGTACTCCAAGGCCGGCAGCTGCCAGGCCCGTAGGAACCAATTCAGTAATCATTTCCAATGGAAATACATCCTCTGTCCCGTAATAGATGGGATCTAGGATTCCGAGGTATACCGTGAAGGTCAACAAAGGTGCACCTACCAGTACCATTCCGAAAAAGAAAATAATCACACCAAAAAAGAGGCGAAGTACGGTAAGTAAGAACTTGCCCAAGGATCCAAGGGCAGAGCCTAGGGCTTCAATTACTTGTCCGAGTACTCGAAATGGGGTCATAATCACCTTTTTTAAGGTGGACTCAGGGGTGGTTGGGGCAGGATTGAAGGTTTCCTTGACAGTGGAGTCGATGCTATCTAAGGTGATTTCTCCCCCCTTCATTTTGATCCGTTCCGTGATGGAACTTGCTATAGGGGTGATGATCCATAGAATCAAGTAAATCACCACACCTGAGCCTCCAGCAATGGTGAGGAAGACAAAGGCTAGGCGTACATAAAGTTCCTTTATTCCAAAATAGGCTGCTAATCCGCTGGCTACCCCTCCCAGCACTTTATCGTCCGGGTTTCGATACAGCTTTTTGATTTCTTTATCTTCTTCTTGGGCATGGGATACCGGAAGAATTACCCACAAGACGATGTAGGCCACTATTGCAAGCCCAGCAAAGCCAAAGTTGACTTGAACCCATCCAAAGGGATTGACATCGAAAAGGTCAAAGTTGATATTTCCACTAAAAAGTAGCAGAATGGCGATCAATCGAATCCAAAGGGCATCGATGGCGAAGTAGTGGGCAATGCCAGCACAGACGCCTCCCAAGATTTTCTTGTATTCCATTCGCATGAGTTTTTTGTAACCTCCTGGCTCAGCATTGGGCGGTGTCACGTATTTGTAAAAATCCTCGCTAGCCGGATCAACCACTTCCTCTACTTCTTCTTTTTCTTCCAAGGCGCTGAAATCCGCGATAGTCCCCATTTTTTCTATGAGTCGGGTGACGTTCTCTGCAGTGATCACTTGATTGTTGTTTTTCAAGTAGGAAAGAAAGATTTCAGCAATGCGATTTTCGATATCCGAAATGATCTCTTTGCTGTCGGAGTACCCAGAAAAATGCGTATTGATACTTTCTAGGTAGTTTTTTAGGGTGTCGTATCCATCTTCTTCGATATGGAATAAAATACCGCTGATGTTGATGCTCAATGTCTTTTTCATGAGTTTTTCGAAAGAGAAGGAATTTTATTTTTTGTGATTTGGTTGATGGATTGAACCAATCCTTTCCAAGTAGCGGCGAGGCTTTTCAAGGCGACTTGGCCTTCCTCCGTAATGGAATAATATTTTCTAGGGGGTCCAGCATCGGATTCTACCCAGCGGTAACTGACGAGTGTCGAGGATTTGAGACGGTTGAGCAAGGGATACAGGGTGCCTTCTACGACAATCATCTGCGCTTGTGTCAACTCATCGATTAGGTCTGAGGTGTAGATTTCCCCCCTCGAGATAATGTGCAGTACGCAGTACTCCAGGAGTCCTTTGCGCATTTGTACTTGGGTGTTGGTTAGATTCATGAGTGTGGTAACTAGCGTCAAGAGGAAGCAATCCATTGGTCTTCCTCTGCCAACTCTAAGAAAAAGTAATACCAAGTTTTAAGTAGAGTACCTTGTATAACCTAATTCTAGGTATTCAAGAATAAAATAAATTCAATAAATCAGCCTAACTGCTTGATTACGAATTGATTTTTGAATATTTTCAATACAGATAAAAAAAATAAAAATGTATAAACCTTACTTTTTCGAGTAGCACTATTCGATTCTCTTGTTCAAATTTAGGACAGGGAAGTGACCGAAAATGTACATTTTTTGATGCACTTGTTTTCGTGTGCAGGGGAGTAATTCCAAATTGAGTGCGTAATTCATCCCAGTGGGTGAATCTTTTTTTTCTTTTTCAATCGTCCATTTTTTAAAGGAGATCCGCTCCACTTTCCCAAGTCCCTCATGAAAAAATCCTTCGTTCTATTCTTTTTTAGCGTTGGCCTGTCCAATTTTTTGCTGGCTCAAGATTCAGTTTGGTACCGCTATGACCTAACCTATTACAAAATACAAACTGCTGCCGATGGAATCTACCGCATCTACCCCGCAAGCATGAAGGCTGCTGGAGTGCAGTTACCTGGAAAAGACCCTCGGTTCTTTCGGCTCTACCACCGGGGAAGGGAAGTGGCCATTCAGGTAGCCGGAGAGGAGGATGGGCGCCTAGATCCCGAGGACTTCCTTGATTTTTTGGGTAGCAAAAACCAGGAATGGAAAAGTTCAGGGATTGCAATTCCCAACCCCTATGTTCCTACCTATTCGGACACCACTGCCTTTTTCCTGGTCTACACCCCTGGTGAGCGGGGGAAGCGAATGGAAATACAGACACAGGTTGCCCTCGATCAGTTTGAAGTAACATCAGTCCAGGTGTTTGCGGATGAATATTCCTTGGGAGAAATGGCCCGCTTGGGACTTCGCCACTCCAGTCCAAAAGAGGGGCAGGGCTGGATGAGTTCGGTGGTTGCTCCCAGTAGGAACCTAGAGTTTCCACTGGATTCTTCCCTTGCTTCAGGGCATTTTCAATCCATTTCACTCGAACTGGGTTGGGTCGGGAGATCCCTAGAGGAGCACCGCCCCCTACTTTGGCTGGGTCACCCTTTCGGAATCCTTAGATCCATTCCCAGTCCTCAATTTTCTGGGTTTGAATCTCTTAAGCAATCCCTCGTTCTTCAGCAGGGGGATTTTCAAGATGGGAAACTCAAACTCCATTTAGCAACTGATCCTGCTCGGAAAGGAGATTTTTTTTCGTTGGCATTCGCCAAATTGACCTACTCGGTCACAGGCAAAGGTAGTGCTTGGCCTAGCCCCCGTCGATTTACAGTGGAAGCGCTGCATGCGGTACGATTTAGAGATTACCTGAGTGAGTCAGCCAACTACCTGATTGTGGGACATGGACAGCTGGAACGACCGAGCCAGTCCTACCCAAACCCAGTCCTAGCCTATGCTGCATACCGTGCCTCCGGGGCAGGTGGGAGTTACGACACTTTGGTGCTTCTTATGGAGGACTTGTACGATCAATTTGCCTTTGGCGAAAAAACGCCCTTGGCCCTTCACGCATTTTTGAAATCTTATTGGCCCCTACACCAACCCAAGTACCTACTCCTTGCAGGCCGGTCTCTGGTTCCCTTTGCACAAATGTGGGTGAAGAACGCTAAAGTTTACCAACGAAATGCTCCGCAGTCCTTTGCCTTCCCAGACCTTGTTCCCACAGGAGGCTTCCCGCCCTCAGATTCCCAATTTGCAAGAGGACTGAATTTGGAGGACCTTGACTTTCCAGTGATGGCAGTGGGCAGAATTCCCGCTAAAAACGCGCAGGAGCTTGCCGATTACTTGGATAAAGTCAAGGAGAAAGAGGTTTTGGAAACTTCCGGACCACCAAAAATTCTCCACCTAGCTGGTGGAATGAATCCCGTAGAAATCGAGCGACACCGTAGTTTTATGGAGGGATTTGCTGCTGTAGCAAAAAATGGAATTCCAGGATTGGAAGTGATCACCCAGGTGAAGGAGGTTGCGGCTGAGGTACAGCACCTGAATTTGAAAAATGAAATCAATACCGGTCTGACACTGCTCACGTACTTTGGGCATGGATCCTTGGAATACAACGAACTGGATTTTGGGTACGTGTCTGACCCCAACTTGGGCTATGCCAATTCGGGTAGGTATCCCTTGTTGCTGATCAACGGATGTGCCTACGGGGATGCCTTTGGCGCAAGCTACAGTCAAGGGGAGGATTGGCTGATCTCTCCGAAAAAAGGAGCCATTGCGGTACTTTCGAATTCGAGTTTGGGAGTGGATTTGCTGCTCAAGCGCTCCACCGAATTGCTGTATCGAGGGCTCTTTGACTGGGGGGAATCCTCTTGTTCACCGACGCTTGGGGAGATCCTCCTGAAGGCTGAACAAGAGTTTAGTGATCGCTATGGGCAGCAACCCGAGTACCAGGCCCATTGGGCGCAATTGATTCTCTTGGGAGATCCTGCGCTACGGCTTTTTGCTTGTGCACCTTTCGCGAATTTACCGCAAGCGGGGAATTGAAAATGTCTCTGGTCTTTGGCTAAGGCCGAGGTTCCCTCATCACTTTTGAGAAATCCACTGCCCAAAAGTCAGCAGGTTGTGATCTGGATCGAGTAGCGAAAATTCACGCATGCCCCAAGGTTTAGTTTCCAAGGGTCCATTGGGATGGATCGCCACTTTCCGTTCCAAAAAGTATTCGTAAAGGCGGTCAATTTCTTCTGTTCTCAGGTACACCTGTCCATAGTTTTGTAGTGGGTCTAGTCCCGGAAATAGAAAAAAGTGGAGTTCAATCGCATCCTTTTTCACCATCAAGTAGTCAGGGTAATCTTGAGTTCCCAAGAGTTCAAACCCCAACTGCTCTAGGTAGTAGGCCTTGGTGAGGACTTTGCTGCGCATGGGCAACTTGGGGACGATGCTTTGAATCATGATTTGGGGTTTTTCTTGTTCCAAAAATGCCAAATTCCCCAGATACTCCCAACAAGGAGCAGCCCAAGGATTAGCCAATCCTGCGGATCTTTTAGGGAAGCTTGTGCATCCAAAAAAGACTGGGCTGCCATTCCTGAAGCAAATGCTAGGATGGTTCTTGGGAGCATGCCTGGAAGACCAAAGCGAATGATTTTTGAAAGGGGAATTCCCAAAGAGGCAAACAGAAAATTGGAAATCGCAAAGGGAATGAGCGGACTGATTCTAATAAAAAACACCAATCCTGCTGGCTGTTCGATTCGTTTCTCGATTTCCTCCTGCAAACTTGGATGACGTGCATACAGGATCGTTCGGAAGTCTGCATTGAGCCATTTTCCCAGCGAATATCCCAGAACATTTGCAAGGAGGTAGGCAATCACGAGGTGAGGAAATACGGTCCATCCCCAAAAGAAGCCTGAGGCAAGTGCAGTGAAGGTGGTGGGGAGGAGGGCTAGACCAACGAGGAGCGTTAGGACTAGGATCAAGAGGACTTGTTCCCCAACTCCTGTCACTGAGATCTGCTCCAGTTCCTGGTACCGCGTGCTGAGCAAAAGCGAACCCAGTAGCGGGACAAAGCTGACCCAAATCCAGCCGAGCGTGGTGATCGAATGACTTCGGAAGTAGCGCACCAAGTCTTTGAAAATGCTGTCCTTTTTTGTCATCTTTGACTTGCTTTTGAAGTAAAAGCAAGCAAGTTTAGCACCTAGTCTTGGAATTGCATTCATTTATTCAGAATAGGTTTTGAATTTCCTATAAACCCAACCCTCCTAAATCCACTTTAGATGAAATTTGGTACCAAAGCCATCCACGCGGGAGTAGCCCCGGATCCTTCCACAGGAGCCATCATGACTCCTATTTTTCAGACCTCTACCTACGTTCAAAAATCTCCTGGAGATCATCTTGGCTACGAGTATAGCCGTACGCACAATCCAACCCGTACAGCCTTGCAGCAGAGTTTGGCCGCTTTAGAAAATGGGAAACACGGCATTTGTTTTTCCTCTGGATTAGGAGCCATTGATTCAGTGGTGAAGTTGTTTAATCCAGGTGACGAGATTATTTCCACGAATGACCTTTATGGCGGGACTTACCGCTTGTTTACCAAGGTTTTTGAGCGCTATGGCATCAAATTTCATTTTGTATCCATGGCCGATCCCGAGGCCCTTTCTTCCTTGGTCAACGAGCGTACCAAGATGGTTTGGGTGGAGACACCTACCAACCCGATGATGAACATCATCGATCTAAAAGCCATGGCGGCCTTTTCGAAGAAGCACGGCCTGCTTTTGGCGGTGGACAATACCTTCGCTTCCCCTTACCTACAGAATCCCTTAGATCTAGGGGCCGATATCGTGATGCACTCCGTAACCAAGTACCTAGGTGGCCACTCCGATGTGGTGATGGGAGCCTTGATCGTCAATGACGATGAACTCGCATCTCGCCTAGTCTTCCTACAAAATGCTTGTGGGGCTACTCCAGGACCTCAGGATTGTTTCTTGGTGCTACGTGGGATCAAAACCCTCCACCTTCGCATGGAGCGTCACTGCCAAAATGGAAAAGTAATCGCTGAATACTTACGAAATCATCCCAAGGTAGCCAAGGTCTATTGGCCGGGCTTCGAAGATCATCCCAACCATCAGGTGGCCAAAAGCCAAATGCGCGACTTTGGGGGCATGATCTCCTTTACCCTAGTAGGCAATCAACTTTCAGATGCCAAAAAGGTGATGGAGAATTTCCACCTCTTTGCTTTGGCAGAATCCTTGGGTGGAGTGGAGTCGCTTTGTGGGCATCCAGCAAGCATGACCCATGCCTCTATTCCCAAGGAGGAGCGTGAAAAAGTAGGTTTGGTGGATTCCTTGATTCGACTCAGTGTAGGGGTGGAGGATGTAGAAGATCTCAAAAAAGACCTTGCCGATGCCTTAGCAAAAGTTTAACTGTCCGTGATTTGCTCACAAATCCCTACCGTTAATTGATGCGGTGGGGATTTTTTTTGATTCCATTCGAATCAGTTCCCAACTTTCCGAAGAAGGCTAAGAGCTTGTTTTTCTAGGGTCGCAGTCAGGCTTTTCTTTTCTTCTTTCAATTCCTTTACCCAGTCCAGGTATTTTTTGGATACTTCTTCCTGTTGTCCGATAAAGTGTGTCAGGCTTTGAAGGCTGAGCTGGTTGGCATACCAGGGTTTTAACCCATTTTTTAAGCGTTCCAATTCCTCGTGAATTTGTGGGAGGTAAATCGGATTGAGTCCAAGGTGAACCAGCAAATTTTCCAAAATAATCACCTTTCGCAGGCCCTCAAAAAGATCTCGAAAGCCTTGGGTTGACATGGGTGGTGTTACTTCCTTCGTTAAGGAGGCCAGTTCCTCCTGCACCAACTGGTGGATGGAGGTGGTCAGTACTAAAGGCTTAATGGCTTTACTGGCTTCAAAGGCTTTTTCCAGATAATCCTCCCAAATTTTCAACGAGCTACCCACCATTAGGTCGAAGGCTTCCTTTTGCATTCCTCTTTTTTGCTCGTTCAGGTAGGTCTTGAAACTTTCAAAACCTAGCGAAAGGGATTTTTCACGTTGCTTGAGACCTTTCTCCACGAGTTTGAGGTGGTGGATTTTTTGAAGAGACTTTTTTAGAGTCTTCAATGGAAAAAATAAGGAATAGCCGAGGTGTTTTTGTTCAAAGTGAATTTTCTCCAGCAACTCAGAGTAAAGCTCTAAAAACTCCAATTGTTCCAATAGGGCAATGGCCTTTGCAGACTTGATTTCCTTGCCAAGTTCTAGAAAAAGAGCCTTGGCCTGTTGGTGTTGGTGTGAAAAGAGTTGAAATACAGGGGATTTCATTCTGAGCGGTTCTTAGGAAATTTTGACCAAGGTAGCACCATAGCCCCACTGGTCTTTCTGCGTGTCTTGAAAGTAGGAAATATTTCCAATTTGGCTCAATCGCTTGTGAATTTCTTTTCGAAGGACCCCGTTTCCAATGCCATGAATGAAAGTGATCTGGTCCATTCCTGCTGCAATGGCTTGGTTCAGGTTTTTCTCAAATACTTCCAATTGAATTCGCAGCTTCTCGGAATTACTCAGACTATCCGGCTTCGGATGGATGGCTTCGATATGGAGGTCTATGGAGGCGGCAGGAGCTTGCACCTTGGTGGTTGGTGGACTAGCACTGAGTTGGTTGAGTTCGGCATTCAGTCCGCGAATGTCCAGCTCCTTGGTCGTTTGTTCCAAGGCAAATAGGTACACATTCTTTCCGAGCAGTGGAGCCTTACTCAGGTGCTTGAAAAACTGGGTTGCCTTGAGTTTAAACTGCCGCTCAAAGGCAGGAGTCGCTTTTTCTAACTTGGGTTGAATGGCAATAAATCGAAGTAAAAAAGAGGGCCACTCGTCCAATTCTTTAAGGAGTCGGTCGTCTATTTTTTTGGCTTCTCCAGCGCCAAGAGTTCCAGCATAAAGTGTCCTGTGATTGGTGCCATACACTTCAGAAGCATGGGCTAGGTAGGCTTGACGGCTATCGTTGATCAGGTAGAGACTGAGGTTTTGGTCGTTGATTGGCAAGAAGGCCAGGTAAAGGCCTTGGTCTTTCGGGGCTGAGATGGGTAAGGGTGTTTCAATCTCCTGGGAAGGATTGTGGGCCTCTCCGAAGTAACTTTTTTCCGCTTCTGCCACGAGCACCACCTCGGATTTGAGGACAGGAATCACAAATCCATCTTCAATCTCCACTTCAATGCGACCTCCGGCGGAGACCTTGCGAATCACGCCTTCTTCTTTGCCGTGCAGGACACGCACGCGGTCTCCTATGTTCATGGGGTCAAGGCTTGTTTGTAGGTTTCAATGGCTCTATTCCGCGCAAATTTATGATCTACAATTGGTTTTGGGTAGGAGGCAGTGCCGAATTCTGGAACCCATTTTTTGATGTATACTAAATCCTTATCAAATTTTTCGGTTTGGGAATCGGGGTTAAATACCCGGAAGTAGGGTTGCGCATCGGTACCGGTTCCTGCCGCCCACTGCCAGCCTCCATTGTTGGAGGCCAATTCAAAGTCTAGTAATTTCTTCGCAAAATAAGCCTCTCCCCAGCGCCAGTCGATGAGCAAATGCTTGGTCAAAAAGGAGGCTACAATCATGCGTACTCGGTTGTGCATAAATCCTGTGGCATTCAGTTCCCGCATGCCTGCATCCACGATGGGGTAGCCAGTGGTGCCTGCACACCAGGCTTCAAATTCGGCCTCATTATTTCTCCAAGGGATGCGGTCGTACTGGGGCTTGAAAGCACGATCGACCACCTGAGGGGCATTCCCGAGAATCATCGCATAAAATTCCCGCCAGATCAATTCATTCAAGTAGGTGGCATTTAGCGTGATAGCCTTGAGGGCGAGTTTGCGGATGGATAGGGTCCCAAAGCGTAGGTGAATTCCCAATCTGCTCGTTCCCCGCTGAGCTGGGAAGTTTCGGCGCTCCTCGTAGTGTCGGACGATTTCCTCGTCAAGTTGGCTACTTGGGATTTCGATCGGAGATGGGGCAAAACCCATGTCCGAAAGCGATGGCAGTGGGAGAGGAGGTGTATGGGACAAGTGGTTCCATTGAGCTACTGGGAGAAGCTGCACACAGGTGGTTCTAAATTTTTCCAACCAATTTTTGCTGTAGGGGGTAAAGACCTTGTAGAACTCCCCGGAGCCATTGACGATTTCCCCCGGCTCGAAGATGACTTGGTCTTTGAAGGATAAGAACGGTATGTTTTTTTCTCGAAGTAGGGATTCTATTTGGCTATCCCGAGATTGGGCATAGGGCTCGTAATCCCGATTGGTGTAGACAGACTGCAATTCATATTCGTGGAGGAGTTGCGGAAAGATCTCTTCAGGGTATCCGTACCGAACGAGTAGGGAACTTCCTTGTTGCTCGAAAAAGGCCTTCAAACGTGTAATCTGGGCATGGATAAAGGAGACACGTGCATCGGTTTTATCTTCTAAGGCATCCAAAATGTGCCGGTCAAAAATGAAGAGCGGGAGTACTTGTTCTTCCTGTTGCAAGGAATAAAAAAGTGCAGACTGGTCTTCGGTTCTTAAGTCGCGGCGAAACCAGCACAGGCTAATTTTTTTCATACATGTTCTTTAGGTAGAGAATACCGAGGAGCTAGAAATTGTTTAAAAATTTGTTGTTAAAACAACTTGTCAACGGTTGACAGTCCACAGACGACAGCAGATTGTAATGATATACACAAAGCGTACTAAAACCACGATTGACCTTGGACAGTGGACAGATAGCTGTTGAACAGTCAACAGTCCACGGTCGACAGAAGACAGTCAATTCTATTAATACATCAATTTTAATCAATAATCACCATCTGCTCTGGAAAGTGGACCGTTAGCCGTTGACCATTCACATCAATTCTCCTTGGGAGGAATTTTTTCAATCCGAACGGGTGGAATGTAATCGTCCTGCAAAGGAAGGTTTTCAAGTTTGATAGGCTTCCAGTTTTCCCTTACCCCATAATCGTCTCTCAAAAAATCGTCAGAATCCTGAAGATTGAGTCGCTCGGCCTTTCTTCGGGCAAGTTTTCTGAAGAGTTCTGAAACGGAATTAAAGGATACGTTTTGCGTCACAGAAGCACCATAAGAAAGCACATTTTGAGAAAGGGAAAGCGAGGTAAAGGTGTTGAAATTGTTGCGGTTGAAGATTCGAAGTCGGTAGACGCCATCTTCAGTAATCAAGTATTCCGCTTGCCAATCGCCAATGATTGAGGCCGCACTGGCGGTACCATTGTTGTCAGTAAAGCCACCGTCTCGAGAAACCCGGAGTCGACCATCTAGGAAGGTTCGAGCCACGCTGATTTGGAAATTTTCGAGTGCATTTTGATCTAGGGTAGCCAAATCAATGGAAACTTCTAGGTTTTTATCCAGCTGTCCCATAAACCGGTTGATTTGGGAAGAAAGCAGATTTCCTAAACTAGAGGATAGCGTAGACCCTCCGGAAAACTGTCCCTCAGGTGAAAGGCTTTGTGCTACAATGACTGAGAATACCTGTCGATTCATTTCCTGTTCATCGGCTGCTACACGATTTTGGAAGGCAGAGATGGTTGTTTGCACGTCTCCACTCGAAGGGAAGGCACTAAAGTCAAATCCAAATTTGAAGGTTGGGGAGAGCAACTCACCTTGGAGATCCATGAGCACCTTCACGGGAAATCTTCTACGCATCTGGCTATTTTCTTGATCCGTGCTGTTTGCATTGAGCAAGGGCTGTAGGGATACATTTTCCTCGTAACTGGCTTTCAAGTTCATGATGCCCGTGTAGGGGTCGCCGTACCAGGTAATTCTTCCGCCAGGTTGTACGATAAACTGTTTTTTGACCACATTGTAGAGGGAGAAATTATACTTCCCTTCTACAATATCGTAGTTACCGGCTAGCGAAAAATTGCCTTGCGTGTCCACATTCATGTTGAGCGTACCCCTTCCTCTGCCTTGAATACTTTCTTCCGTTCGTGGGTCGATGATGATCTCCGTAAATGCATCAGGAGTGATGTCCAGAATAAAGTTCATCCGGATATTTTCAATCTCCAATTGCTTCACCTCTTCCGCTAAAGCACGGATCCGGACGGTGTCTTGTACGTTGATGACTTGGATAAAGTCTTCTTGAAATTGTTCTTTGGAACTCGTCAATGGAATGGAAATCCGGGTATTGGGCTGTGACGTCACACGAGCGTTGACATCCAGGTTGCTGGTACTTCCTTTGATGGCTAAAGTACCTGTGGCGTAGGCTGTACCAAAAAACAGTTCATTGTCCTTGGCGCTTGTATTTAGGACCTGAAAATTGCTCAACTGGGAGTTGATGTCAAAGAAAATGGAAGAAAAGCCTTGGTGATTCAGTCCGCCGGTAAAGGTAGCGCGGTTGCCATTCCCATCACGCAAGGCAAGGTCTTGAAAGCTGACTTGGGTGGGTCGGAAAAGGAGGCTTCCATCTAGTTGGTAGGAGGTATTTAAGTAATTGATGCGCAACTTACCTTGCTCTACACGTGTGCTTCCGATCAGTTCGGGGCGATCCAAATCACCTTGGAGTTGTAGGTTACCCGTTAAGGTACCTCCCAAGTTGGAAATGTATTTGGATAGGAATGGCTCGAAGATGACCAAATTGGCTTGGGTGAGTTTGGCATCAAAGTCTAGGTTTTTGGAGTCTAGGTCAACAGTACCATCTACGGTAATTTTCTTCTGTTCATTGAAGTAATTTTCCAGGTTGAGGATCAAGTCCCTTTCTTCCATGGCCGCGGAAAGATCAACTTCCCCAATGGGGAAATCGTTGATTTCGAGGCCTTCTACATGGAGCGATCCCGTTAACCTGGCTTGATCTTGAAGCGATGCTAGTCGGAATCGTCCATCTGCAATCCCCTCCACTTCGAGCGCACTGATGGTATTCAAGAGGTCTAGGGAGACGCCCTTGAGGTCGAGTTCCAGGGATTCCTTTGGGTTGGAACTAATTTTCCCTTCCAAGCCAAGGGACTGTTCTTCATTGGCAATGCGAAGTTTGGAGAACGTGATTGCACCGTCTTGCAGGCTTACCAGGTTGTTGGGGTCAAACTGCCATTCTCGATTCAATACGCGCAGTAGGGAAGGCTTGAATTTCAGGAAGGTTCCATTTTTGGTAAACTGCGTTTCCGCCTCGATTCGAGCCTTACTTTGCGTGGAGTCCTGATCCAAACTGAGGAGCAGGTCCAGGTTGGTTTGATCCCAAATCGCTTCCACACCTAGATTGGTAAACCCAAGCGTATTTCCTACGGCCTGCTTCTTGGAGTATACATAAAATGAAGCCAAAATATCAGCACTATTGATGATTTTGGAGGTATTGAAGTCGATGTTGGTATCATAAGCAGAATTGCCCTTGTAGGTGATGGTATCCACAGAGGTAAAAAAGTTAAATACCGTATTCTCAGTAGTTTGGTAAAAGGCACCTTCCAAGAGGGTGTTCTTGGAGATGCTGAGTTCAGGTTCAACCAATTGGATGAGGGGATTGATGTCCCGCATACGGATGTTCAGATCCAGGTTGTAATTCTCTGAAAAATTCTCCTTCAGGTTTGCCAGCGGAGGCGTTTCATTGAGCAGGATGGAGAGGTATTGCTTGCCAAGCATTTGCAGGTCTTTGCTCATCTGTTCCAATTCAAACTGACCGGATGCTGCCATGACGAGGTAGTCGGAATTTAGGGATAGCGTACGGGTGCCTCCGGCAAATAAGGACTGTACAAAAAAATCGCCTGCATCCAAAGTGCGCTCCTTATAGCCTACTTTAAGGTCCCGCACCCGAGCGATGCCTTGTACATCGTCGAGGGTGATTCCTCGGGTATCCATGTCCAGGTTTCCACTGAGAAACAAGGGGGTTTCAGTGAGGTGTAGGCGATCCAAAAATGCGGTATCTAAGTCAACCAATAGTTTGACCGAGTCGATGCCTGGATTGAGGTTGAGTGTTCCCTGGAATCGAGATTTTAGGTTTGGGTCATTGATGGATAGATTGCCTCGAAAAAGATTGAGACCATAGATTGCATCTGTTTCAATTCCCGTGTAGCGGTAGTTGTTGATTCCGATCTCACTGATACTCGCATTAAGGTCCACAAGAGCCGTTTCCAAGGATTCTCCCTTGGCTTGAATAGTCCCTTCAAGGGAAAGTTTTTGAAACAAGTTCCGATTTTCAGCTAGGATCCCGAGGTCCAAGTTTTGGACACGCAGCTTGGAGGTGAGGATTGAGGTGGTTTCTTTCTGTTCGAAATCTACCCGTCCATTCAGGTTGCCAATGCTGGTGACAAAGGAGCCGTTGGTAGTAAAGCGATTCAGCATGCCAGTTAGGTCCGCATCAAATCGAATGATGTTAAACTTATTCAGTTCCTTTTGGACTGCTGTCTCCAGGTAAGGACTCAAATCTTTGGCGGAGACCACCGAATTTTTTAAATCCAATCGAAGGAAGGTGCTATCGATCTGGGGGAGGCCTTCAATCAAAAACGAGCCAAAAAGTGCAGTTTTTTCACCCATGCGAATCAGAAACTCTTCCGAACTGAGGTCTGAAATCGGGCCTTTCACGGTGCCGCTTAAACTTAAAATATCTTCGATTGGGGGTAGGGAAGGGGCAAATCGGCGAATGTCAGACAGGTCAAGCACGGTTTCGTCGAAGATGGCAGTGAGCTGGACTTGATTGACAAAATCCCCATAGCCTTCGGGTCCCTTGGGCTCCAAACGCAAGTAGTTTTGGATTCTGCTTTTGTCGGTTTGGAGATCCAGTTCTTTCAATTCCAAAGCCTCAGGACTGTAGCGCAGTTGGGTTTTCAATTGATTGACCCTCAAACCGGTGAAGCGCTCTTTTCCGCTGAGGTTGACCAGTTGAAGGTCCAAATTGGATCCCAGCAGTTTGAAATCAGAGGCGTTTGCGGTCAGTTCGTTCCATTCCATTCGGGAATAATCCCATCCTTCGGTAATCGGATCGGCCTGTAGGTCAGTGTAAGCAAAGGTGGTTTGCCGCAACTCGATTTCTTTGATGAAGAATGGCGCAGTTGCTTTATCAGTTGAGGTACTGCCAAAGGCTTGACTCAATGCGCTGATCCATTGGTTGATATTCAAACTGGAATCTCCTGAATGGTTGATCAGGTGGACGCGCGCTTTTTCTATTCGAATATGGTCAAGTGCGGGATCTCCAGGCGGGAGAAGGGAGAAGATAGAAAAATCTGCATAGAGTTCTTCTGCTCCTATCATCAGACTGTCTTGCTGGTCGTAAATCGCCACATTTTCCAAACGCAGCGCATCCCACCAGCTCAATCGAATGGTGCCGATTTCAGTACGAAACTTGGTTTTTTCGCTGAGCGATTGCGTGACTTTGTCGACAAGCCAGTTTTGAACAGGAGGGAGTTGAATGGCCAAGCCAAACCCTAAAAGTAGGAGTAGTATAGAAAAGACAGACCAACTCACTACTCGGAAAGCTTTGTGTAAAAAATCCGTAACTTTGGCCTTATTTTCCAATGGGTACAACCGATATTTCTATACTTGCTATTGAGTCCTCTTGTGACGAGACTTCTGCCTCCATTATAGTCAATGGCAAAGTACTCAATAATATTGTGGCTACACAATCAGTACACGAAAAATATGGGGGTGTAGTTCCAGAATTGGCTTCTCGAGCGCATCAAGAAAATCTAATCCCAGTGGTGCATGAGGCACTTTCTAGTGCTGGAATTTCAAAGAACGAGCTCAGTGCTGTTGCCGTCACCTCTGGCCCAGGCTTAATGGGATCGTTGCTAGTTGGGGTTAGTTTTGCAAAGTCCTTTGCCAAAACGCTCAACCTTCCGCTGATCGATGTGAACCACATGCAGGCTCACGTGCTGGCGCATTTTATCGAAGAACCCCGGCCCAACTTTCCTTTTATTTGTTTGACCGTCAGTGGAGGCCATACCCAACTCGTGTGGGTAAAAGACCATCTAGACATGGAAGTGATTGGGGAAACTCAGGACGATGCGGTGGGAGAGGCCTTTGACAAAACGGCCAAACTCCTGGGATTGCCTTATCCTGGAGGACCCTTGTTGGATCGCTATGCAAAGCAGGGCAATCCCAAGGCTTTTACCTTCCCCATCACCCGTATGCCTGGGTTAAACTATTCTTTTTCAGGGATCAAAACTGCCGTGCTTTACTTTTTGAGAGATCGATTGGAAGAGAATCCCAATTTCATCACCGAAAACTTACCCGACTTGTGTGCCAGTATTCAATATACTTTGGTGGAAATGTTGCTCATCAAGTTAAAGGAAGCCATGAAGCAGTTGGGTCTTAGCGAAGTGGCCATTGCGGGAGGCGTGTCTGCCAATTCAGGATTGCGAAGCACCTTGGCTGCCTTGGCACAGCGCAAGGGATGGAAATTGTATGTTCCCGAGTTTGAATATTGCACCGACAATGCAGCCATGATTGCGATGGCCGCACATTACAAGTATCTTCGAAAAGATTTTGTCGGATACGACCTGGTTCCTTTGGCCAAACTAAAATTGTAACATGTCTACCAAGTCCAATCGATTTGAAAAGGTCGTCAACATTCGAAATAAGAAGGCAAGTTTCGAGTTTGAATTCATCGATACCTATGTCGCTGGTCTGGTCCTAAAAGGAACCGAGATCAAGTCCATCCGAGAAGGAAAGGTGTCCTTGACCGAGGCTTTTTGTGTTTTTTTTGATGACGAACTTTTCGTTCGGCAACTGCACATTTCTCCCTACAGCATGGCGAGCAGTTACAACCATGAAGCCGTTCGTGATCGCAAGCTACTCCTTCAGAAAAAAGAGTTGGTCAAACTCCAAACTAAGTCTGCGGAAAAAGGACTTGCAATTATTCCTGTTCGTATATTTATCAACGATCGAGGCAAAGCAAAATTGGAAATTGCTTTGGCTCGAGGAAAGAAAAATCACGACAAAAGGCAAGACCTGAAGGAAAAAGATGCGAAAAGGGAGCTCCAAAGAATGGCCTTTGATTGATGCCTATGGCATCGTGAGGCAGACTGTCCTGCCTGTTTACCTTCGTCCCAAAACTGATACTGCTTTAGTCACCCAACTCCTTTTTGGAGAGTGTTATTTGATTACGGGTCTTACTCCCGATCGTGAATGGTTTAAGGTGTACCACGAAGATACCCAGCTGGGTGGTTGGGTATGGGCCAAGTCCATCAAGGAGATTACAGCGGAAGCCTACGACAATTTTCTCAACCAAGACTTTCAAGTAGTGACGAGTCCTATTGCGGCAATCGACTATCAGGGTACTCACTTGTACCTGCTGCCAGGAAGTAGACTTCATTTTTCAGAAAAAGAATTATTCAATTGGCAAGACCACTTGGGATTCACGGGTACTTACCGACCCCATGCGCTTCGGGCCAGTCGAGAGGAACTGCTGGAAATAGCCTTGCGCTTTTTGCACGCCCCTTTTCAGGCGGGAGGGCGCAGTATTTTTGGGATGGATGCCCTCCATGTATTTCCTTTGATTTTTGCCATGGCTGGCTATGCTTGGCCTATGGGAAAGTTGCCGGGTCGCCCCATTGCTCCTGAGGAAGTGGCACCTGGAGATATTTTGGTCGGTAGAGATGTCGCTCAGGATCAATCCTACTATGCCTTGTATCTAGGAGCCGAACAAGTTTTTTGGATGGATCACCGCATGCAATCTGGAGATTTGGATGATTGGGAAGAATTTTTGAATGAAAGCACGCCCTCCGATGTGGAGGTCAGCATGCATCGCTTACTGAATTGAGGGATGGAAAAACGGGTCTTGGTATTGAATTTGGATCATTATCCGATTGCCGTAGTGCCGGTACAGAAGGCCATGGTCTTGTTGCTTCTGGAAAAAGCCCAACTACTTTCAGCCTATGAACTACTTGAAATCCGCACGATCAGCCGAACCTTTGCCTATCCTGCAGTGATTCGCTTGGCCCATTACAAGCACATCCCTTACAAAGGGGTGCTGCTCAATCGGGCCAACTTGTTTCGTCGGGATCGCGGAGAATGCCAGTATTGTGGGAGCACGAGACAACTGACCATCGACCACGTCATCGCGAGATCAAAGGGAGGCAAAACCTCCTGGACTAATTTGGTGACCGCCTGCAATCGCTGCAATGTGCTCAAGGGAGACAAGACCCCGGAGCAAGTAGGAATGCAACTGAGGATCCCACCTTTTGTACCTACGCTATCCTATTTTTTGGCGTCTTATGCCGAGCGCCAAGCCCCCGAATGGCTGCCCTATTTGGAGACTGCAATGATTGAACCGAGAACAAAGTAGTACCTATTTCTTACTGAACTCGGGGTTTTGAAGGTGAATCTTCTTTTTTTGTAATCTGAATGTTACCAACTTTCTTGAATAGAAAAATAAACCATTTTGGAGAGATATGAATTTTTTAAACAGGGTTTTCGAGATCAAAAAATTGCCCAGTCCCGCTTAATTTAATTGGGAAAGCCATTGCGCTTTTGGAAGGATTTTCAAGAATACCTATCTATTAATTAAATTTTAAATCAAGGTGCTCAAACTCCAAATTAGTTGACAATTTGTTAAAATTTACCGGAATTAAGGGAATTATAAATTCACAGAAGATTAATTTTTAAGTGAATACGAATGGTTTTTAAGGTTTCATTTTTGTATGAAATCCATTAAACTATTTTATTCATGATGAAAAATTTTACAAATGGTCTACAAGCAAAATGGAGCCTGTTTTTGTGTGGTGCTCTTTTGCTTGCATTGCCTCAGATGAGTCAGGGAGCCACAGGTTTTAAGACTGTTACTTCCGAATTTGAAAAATTCGGGATGGTAACAGGTACCGTTCTCGATGAAACAGGAGCACCGTTACCAGGAGCTTCGATTTTGGTAAAAGGAACAACCATTGGAACTGTTACCGATTTAGACGGTAAATTTTCCCTTGACTTAGCCTCAGATGCTGTCTTAGTAATTTCCTACTTGGGTTACGAATCCAAGGAGGTTTCAGTAAATGGATTAACCACCTTATCGATCCAATTAACGCCAGATAGTTCTGAGCTGAATGAAATTGTGGTGGTTGGATACGGCATTCAAAAACGTGCCGATATTACTGGAGCAATTTCCTCCGTAAAAAGCGAAAACTTCAATAAGGGTGTGGTGAATAACCCAGGTGAACTATTGCAAGGTAAATTGGCAGGTGTGGCCATTACCTCTGTAAGTGGTGAGCCAGGTGCTAACCAAAACGTGATCATCCGAGGTGTAGGTAGTTTGCGCTCTGGAACTCAGCCTTTGTATGTAGTGGATGGTTTCTTGCTGGACAACTCCTCAACCGGTGTAGCGACAAACCCATTAAACTTCATTAACCCGGCCGATATTGCGAGCATTGACGTCTTGAAAGATGCGAGTGCTACTGCAGTATACGGTTCAAGAGCATCCAACGGGGTAGTAGTAATCACCACCAAAAAAGGATCTGGTCAAGGTCAGGTAAACTTGAATTTATCTACTGGAGTTTCTTCCCTTCCCAACCAGCTTCCTGTATTTGATGCGGACACTTTCCGTGCGCAGGTGAAGGCAGTAGGTGGGACGTTGGTGGATTTGAAAGGAAATACCAACTGGCAAGACGAATTAACTCAAGTGGGCCTTGCCAAAAATGCAAACCTTTCTTTGAGTGGTGCAGCCAATAACAAGTTCTCCTATTTTGCTTCAATGGGCTACCAAGATCAGGACGGTATTTTGAAGAACAGCAACTTGAAGCGGTACTCAGGTAAATTGAACATCAACCAGAAGGCGTTAAATGGTAAGTTGAATGTAGATTATAACCTAACTGCTTCTCGGACTGAGAACTTGCGTCCTGCGATTACTTCTGTAATCAGCGACATGATCACCTTGAACCCAACGATCCCAGCGTATACCAATGGACAGCCTACAGCATTGCCGACCAACTCGCTAAATCCATTGAGAAGAAATCAAATCTACAAAGACTTGGCAACCAATAACAGAATATTGGCTTCCATTTCTCCTTCCCTTCAGCTTGCAAAGGGCTTGGTATACAAGTTAAATTTTGGTGTGGATTATTCAGCTACCAACCGCGATATCCAGTACAAGCCATTTCCTTCTGTAGTAAACGAAGGTAACATTTCCAATGGTACCTTGGATGCGATCTTTGATCCCAACACCAACCAGCTTGTAGAAAATACCTTAAGCTACAACTGGTCTTTGAAGTCTCATAATTTGACTTTCTTGGCTGGACACTCTTACCAGGATCTGCGCGATGAAAGCAGGACCTATTCTTTCTTGGGTTTTGTGAATAACGCCGTAGAGCCAAGATACCAAGATCAGACGAGTACAGTAACGTTCCCAACTACTGCAAGTGTTGGAGCGGTACGAAATGAATTGCAATCCTATTTCGGCCGTTTGAATTACGCCTATGCCAACAAGTACCTTGTAACTGCTACGTTTAGAGCGGACGGTTCTTCGAAGTTTGGTGCCAACAACAAGTATGGTTACTTCCCTTCCGTTGCTTTGGGATGGAATGTGACTAACGAAGGTTTCATGGCCAACTCTTTCTTCAATAACTTGAAGGTTCGTGCCAGTTATGGTGTAACAGGTAACCAGGAAATTCCTTCAAAAATCACACTTGCAAGTTTCTCTGAAAACAGATTGGCAACAGGTGCAGGAAGTTTGAATACATATCCTACCGATCCGTCAGCAACAACCATTGACAAGTATCCTTACGGAATCACATATACACGATTGGCCAACCCAGATTTGCAGTGGGAAGTTTCTTCTCAGCTAGATTTTGGTGTTGACTTTGCCTTGTTCAACTTCAGATTGACAGGTACCTTGGATTATTTTAGCAAGGTGTCTTCCAACATTCTCTTGGAGGTTGTTCCAGCTGACCCTATTCAGCCAACTTCTACGTTCTGGAACAATATTCCAGATATGAGGATTGTAAACAACGGATATGAATTGGCCTTGGATTACAATTCTGATCCAAAGGGTTCATTTACCTACAATATTGGAGGTAACGTGACCTATATCCAAAATAAGGTAGTGGATTCTCCTTACGCTGTATTGGTGACAGGTGCTGCTCAGGGTTCTGGACAGACCGGTGCTACCATCAACGGATACATCAACAACGAGCCAATTGGAGCATTTTACATGTACCAGTTTGAAGGAGTGAAGGATGGTATCAGCGTGTATACAGATACAAACAAGGATGGCAAGGTGTTGGACAAAGACCGTGCTGTTGTAGGAAGTGCAATTCCAAAATTCATCTATGGATTCTATTCCAACTTCAACTACAAAGATTTTCAGTTGGGCTTGAACTTTAATGGTATGTCTGGAAGTAAGGTGTATAACCACACGGCAATGACCTTATTCCCTAAGGCATTGTTGGCTCAGTCTAACAATACCACAGACTTTGCAGTGCAGTACCCTAACGAGACCTTGGCAAACGCCAACATTGTATCTACTCGTTACCTAGAGGATGGATCTTTCCTACGCTTGAATAATGCCACTCTTGCGTACAATGTACAGCCAAGCAAAGTAGGCTTAGGCAATGCGTTTCAAAACATTCAATTCTCAGTGACTGGGCAAAATCTATTTGTTTTGACAGATTATTCTGGCTTTGATCCGGAAGTAAATACGGGTTCCACTTCTGGGGGTATTCAAACGTTCGGTATTGACCGATTTACTTACCCTAAGGCAAGAACCTTCTTGC
>JACCDP010007304.1_pt1 | contig 21187 bp, 18 predicted proteins | sample 7445841 | NCBI WGS metagenome assembly JACCDP01 (sample SAMN15323441, study PRJNA562643) | freshwater metagenome | isolation source: river surface water | place: USA:Blue River Watershed | collected 2017-08-17
AGGCAAGGGGCGTCGAACGCGCTATGCTTGCGGTGTTCGCCGCGAGGCGCATTAAAAAAATAACAACACCGCAACGTCCATGTTAGAAATTACTGCTACCTGTCTGGTGCTCACCGCACTGCTTGCTTACCTCAATTTCCGTTACATACGTCTGCCCATCACCATTGGTGTGATGGTGACAGCCTTGTTCTTGTCGCTGGTGGTCATTCTGCTGGATCTCGTCGGCGTGGACTTCGGCTTGCATAACAAGATGGAGGCCATGCTACGGGCCATTGATTTTTCCAACGTGCTGATGCAGGGCATGCTGTCTTTCTTGCTCTTCGCCGGTGCCTTGCATATTGATCTCTCCGAGTTGCGCGCCTATCGCTGGCAAGTCCTGATATTGGCGTTTTTCTCCACACTATTTTCGACGTTTATCGTTGGTCTGGCCGCCTGGTATGTGCTGCCCTTCATCGGTATTTCGATGCCGCTGCTTTACTGCCTGTTGTTCGGTGCGCTGATTTCACCCACGGATCCGATCGCTGTCATGGGTATTCTGAAGTCGGCGGGTATTCCCAAGAATCTGGAGCTGGTGATCTCGGGCGAGTCGCTCTTCAATGATGGCGTCGGCGTGGTGATCTTTTCCATCCTGATGAGCATGCTACTCATCGGTGAAGCGCCAACCTTCCACGAAGGCCTGGGCTTGCTGATGCACGAAGCCGGTGGCGGTCTGCTGTATGGCCTTCTGATCGGTTACATCACTTTTCATCTGCTGCGCAGCATTGATAATTATCAGGTCGAGGTCATGATCACTCTCGCGGCTGTGATGGGCGGCTACGTGCTGGCGAGCAAACTGCATGTCTCGGGACCCTTGGCCATGGTGGTTGCCGGCCTGGTAGTCGGCAATCATGGGCGTGAGCTGGCGATGTCAGACACCACAAGGCTGTATGTGGACATGTTTTGGGAAATGATCGATGACATTCTCAATGCCGTCTTGTTTGTCCTGATCGGCATGGAGGTGATGCTGATTGCCTTCTCCTGGAACTTGTTAGCCGCGGGTCTGGCCATGGTCATCATGACCCTGATTGCACGCGCGCTGACGGTCTGGGTGCCGGTGCATTACCTGCCGGGCTATTTCAAGTTGCCCAGAGGCGCAGGTTTGGTGCTTACCTGGGGTGGTCTGCGTGGTGGTATCTCGGTTGCGCTGGCGCTCTCCTTGCCATCGGGCGGCGAGCGCGATGTCATTCTCTCGCTCACCTACTGCATTGTGGTCGTTTCCATCCTTGTGCAGGGTCTCACCGTCGGTAAACTCGCTGAAAAAGCGACGGGGCCCGAGACAGCGGACGACGACCAGGCTATCAACGCGCCCGATGCAAAAGCCTCCTGAATCCCTACTGAAATGCCACTGTGTGGCAGCCGTCGATCTTTCTTGATCGAGCACCGCCGTCTGGTTGCGGTCGCTTTTCTTGCAGACAAATAAAAAACGGGTTTCGCGAAGCGAAACCCGTCATCGATGATCCGTACGTTCCAGCGAGCGTGCCTATTTTTCTTCTTTGCGAATTTCTTCCATCATCGCTTGCACCTGCTGTTCGGTCAGACGATATTGACGTCGTAGTCGGTCCAGCGTGTCCTGTTCAGCATCGGTCACGATACCGTCAGCCAGTGCCTGACGCAGTTGCTGACCAAACGCTGCTTTCTTGCGCGAGAGTTGATTGGAAAATGCCGATGCCACGATACCTGTCATGATCGCGGCCATACACACCCCCAGGAAGCCCGTGATTAAAGCGATGATATCGCCGGCCAGCGTCAGCTCCTCCACGTTGCCATAGCCTGAGGTGATGGTAATCACTGCCCAGTAGATGCAGTGCGGGATAGAACCAAAATGCTCGGGCTGGTTGTGACCCTCGGCAAAATACATCAGTGATGCAGAGACGATTGTTGCGATCAGCAGCAGGAAGAGGGCGGAGGTAAATGCTTTTTTCTCCGACGCCACCGCGTGAAACAAATCCTGCAATGCGGTGTTGTATTTCGAGAGCTTCAAGATACGCAGCAGACGCAGCACGCGCAGCACGCGCAAATCCAGATACGGGAACAGGAAGTGCAGATAGAAGGGTGCTGTTGCAAAGAAATCAATCAGACCAAAGAAACTGAACACATATTCCTTGCGACCTTTCCAGGCGCCGCCTTGCTCAGCGGTGTAGCGTGCGCCATACGACCAGGTTCTGAGTACGTATTCGATCGAGAAGAACATCACGCTCCAGAATTCGAACTCATGGAAAAAATCTTTGTAGGCTTCATGGATTTCATGCACCGAATCCAGAACCACTGCGGCGCAATTAGTCAGCACCACGAAGGTGATCACCCATTCAAGAATTCGGCTGGCGTTGTCGTGCGAGGTCCCGTCCAGGATCTCCATGATGCGGCGTTTCATTGCGTTTTTTCCTCTTGTACTTTTTTCATGCAAATGCTGAGCGTCTAATAAAACAGGCCGGCCGATAAAACCGGCCAGCCTGTCTGCTGCTTTATGCCGTCACCGGGACGGCAGCACGCCCTTAGCTGCCGATTTTATCGGACACGCGCTTCTGGTTTGCATCGACCTTCTCGCGCAGCGAGATCACCTGATCGCGCAGCTCGTTACCGGCATCCTGCATGTTGTTGAGCTTCTCTTTGAGCGTCTCACCGGTGGAGAAAGTGTCGTCGATAATCTTGCGAGTTTCGACCGAGCTGTTGCGGATGCTGCGAACCACTTCTTCGATTTCGTTGGCACGCATCTCGTTGCCGTGATGCGAGGCGCTGTCCATCTGCTGCTTGAGTTCGCCGTCGAGCCACTGGCCGTTGGAATCCGCGATTTCGTCGATGTAGTTGACCATCTCTTCATTGAGCTCATAGAAGGTCTCACTCACTTCGCCTAGCGCCTTGATGGCTTCTGCCATTTTCAGTGCAATGGTCGCCATCTTGCGATTGATCTTGCTGCGATGGTCGAGGTACTCAACCTTCACACGGTTGGCCATGGAGAGCTGGAAGGCTTCCTGGTCAGTGTTGGTCGGGTTCAGCTGTTCAATCATCATCAGACGATTACGGAACACATCGTCAGTGGTACGCATGATGAGTTCACGGTTACCGCCGGCGTTGACCAGATAGCTCTGCTGGGCGTCGGTGATATTTTCCTCGATCGTGCTTCGCGCGACCTGGATCTGACCTACGTTGAATTGAACAATCGCCTCGATATCAAAAATCGCGCGCTTGTTTTTTGCGATCATATTTTTAATTACATCACTCATGAAATTCTCCTGGTTCGAGTGGCTGTTGTATAAGGTTTCGCGAAAGGGGCGTCAGGCGCCCACGTGCGACTCTTCCGGCAACGCAATAGGACTGGATCGGGTGAGGCGATTCACAGTGATCACGCCCTGGCCTTGCTCGTCCATGTTGGCCTCTTCATACAGCATCTTGTAAATGTAGTCGGCCTGGTCAGCTGATACGGTGGCATGCAGTATCTCGGTCTTGGGAATCTCGGGCAGATTGCCTGCCAGAGAAGCACGACCGATCGGGTTACCGCGAACGCTATAGAAATAGCATTCGTTGATGCCCTTGTGATGCAGCAGCTCCATCAGCTTGGATGCACCGCCTTCGTACAGAATGCAGGTGATCTGACGCGTATAGTCGATGTACGGAATATCCGGTTTATCGTTCTGGCTCATGATGTTGTCCTGTCGTCGTTTAGGCGATTAGTCTTTGAGCAGATTCGGCGGGATGTAGGTGGCCGCCTGCAGCAGTGGCGTTACATAGATGTAACCCATGCCCGGTGTATCCAGCCTGCCGGCCAGGAAGATGCGCTCGAAGATGCGATCGGTCTGGTCTTGCGGGACCATCACGCTGATCACTTCGCGCTCCACATCAACTGCCACGCCCAGAATACCGAGGCGCTCACGCACGCCGGTACCCACGCCCATGTGCACGGTTGAACCCTGCACGCCCACTTCCAGCAGGGAGCTGTTAATTGTGTCGGCCAGACCCTTTTGCACGACGCAGGTAATCAGCGCTACTTCGCTGATATTGGTAACTTTACGCTTTGCCATTCGTTTCCCCTTTTTCTATTCTGTTGATTCGGTGACGGTTGATCAGGCCTGTGCAGCGGCCAATTCTTGCTTGACCTTGTACTGGACATAGACGCCGAGCGCCAGAACTGCCACGATTGGTGCGATCGATGCGGCTGCCAAAATACCGAAGCCTTCGACAGCTTTCACTGCGCCACCAAAGCCCAGACCCATCGCCAATACCAGAGGCACTGTCACGGGACCCGTCGTCACACCTGCACTATCCCACCCGATGTTCACGAATTCCTCCGATGACATTACTGTGAGAATCACCGCAATGACATAACCCGGTATCAGAATGTAGAGCAGGTTGTAGTTGAAGATCAGCTTGGTCACGCCCAGTAGAATACCGGTCGCAACACCGATCGCAACTGAGTACATTAGCATCGATTTTTTGAACGAGCCGTTGGTCATGTTTTGCACTGTAAGACCGAGGGCATTGAGCGCAGGTTCAGCCAGCGTGGCGCCAAAGCCCAGAATCCAGGCAAACAGGCCCGCGATGATAATGCCCCAGAAGCTTCCGTACAGAGGACCATATTGACCGTCTTCACCCGGAACGCGAAGTGACTCGGGTAACGTGATGTTCGCGAATGAACCCGGAATCACATTACCAGCCTGTTCACCCAACGCCGACAGACCGTACTTCAGACCGATGTTGAACACGCACATGCCAACCACCGACAGCACCAGGCCGTAGCAGATGATGAAGGCATTCGGCAGACGTGAACGCAGCACACCAAAGAGGATGATCATCAAGAAGATCACCAGCGGCACAATCGCCTGAACGCCATCCTTGATCGGTCCCATCAGAATTTGATCCCACATCGACATGGCACCGCCGGTGGCATTTTTAGAAGCCTCGAAGACGACCGCATTAGCTGCCTTCATCTCTTCTAGCGATACGGTGAAGCCGTAGTAAACACCGAGGCTCAGCACAGCCACGATCGGGAAGATCGAGGCCAGTGTCACGATACCGAAGCCGGACAATGAGCTGTCGCCTTTACCACCGGAACTGGCGACACCGATACCCAGTGCCAGCACCAGAGGCACTGTTACCGGACCGGTGGTCACAGCGCCGCAGTCCCAGGCAAGACCAACGATCGAGGCCAGATTGCTGTCCATTGCGCAATAGGCCGTAAGCAGCGTGCCGGGTATCAGCGAAATGTAGATCAGGGGCTTCAAGCTCCAGTCGTACAGGAATCGCATCGTACCGATAATGGCAGCAAGACCAACGCCAATACCGACTAGCAGAACGGTAGGTTCCGTCTGCACCATCAGCAGGTAGTAGAGAGCCGGAGCTTTTTCCGGATCTACCAGCGAGCCAGCCAGCTTGAGTGTGCCGATCGCGGGTTCCGCGTAGGTCACGCCGATACCCAGAAGACCAGCAACGGCCAGAACACCCACCAGAGGCAATTTCTTGGGCAAGGTGTTACCGATAATGTCACCGAAGGGCATGAGACCCAGCTTCAGGCCTTCCATGAAAATCATCAGGCCGACAATGACCGCAATCAGACCTGCGGTAATTTCAGTCGCACCCATAATGGAGCGCTGGAGCACAATAATCTGGAACAGCACCAGATAGGCGGCCAGCGGAAACACCGCCGATATCTGCTCCATAAAACGAACGCTCAAATAAGGCTGCAGGAGGTTGTAGACGTCTGCGCCCGCCAACTTCATTTTTTCTGGCTTCATCGGGATTTCATTCCCGTTTTTGTCCAGTTTTGGCTTCGGTATTAATTTAGAGTAGCTGATCGAGTCGGAATCGACTGTCACAGCCTGCACATAATCACCGAAGCGAATGTTCTTAGCCATGCTCCCCCCTTAAACGATGAATGTTACTGCCGGGCAAGAATACTTTATGCGATGGCTGATTGACAATCGATAAATCGAAATTAATCACAATCTTTCAGGTTTCATACTGAATTCTTGCGGGGTTTAAAGCCCTGAATTTTCTAAGGTTTTCGGCATTGTCGGGATTTTGTCGAATTAACAAAATTATTGTTATTAAAATAAAAATATAAACGCGATGAATTTATCAATTCATTAAGTAATTTTGTTTTTAAAAATTAAAATCGATTTTCTCAATCGGCGGAAAATGTTTCCTGAAGTAAAAAAAGCTCAATCAGGTTTGAGCGCGGCACCTATAATCTGTTTCCGGTTTTTTTATGGAGACGCTGAATAAATCTGCGTTTTATGGCGAGCCAGCGCAGCTGTGCGAAGAGGGGATCAATAAAATCAAGGTCTTGGCTCCATTAAGCTTGCCACAAAAGTTTCTGCATTTATTTAATCAGCGCTTCCTTATATAAAAAATGAGAAAAGTCATTATTCTGGGTGCGGGCCAGGTCGGGTCCTCTGTCGCCTCTAGTCTCGTCTCCGAAGACAACGACATCACTATCATCGATCTCGATGCGAAAAAACTCAAAGAGCTGGCAGATCGATATGATCTGCGCACGCTGCAAGGGAACGCAGGGCATCCCTCAGTATTGATTGAGGCGGGAGTGCAGGACTGCGAGCTGCTGATCGCCGTCACCGAGGTCGATGAGGTCAATATGCTGGCCTGTCGTATTGCGCATGTGCTCTTCAACGTGCCCAACCGGATTGCCCGGATCAGGGCCCTTGAGTATCTGGAAAACGACAAGCTTTCCGACGGCACCTTGTTCGACATCAGCCATGTGATCTGTCCGGAGCAGGTGTTGACTGACTATCTGCTCAAACTGGTCGCGTTTCCTGAAGCGCTGCAGGTAGTGGAGTTTGCGCACGGCCGCGTCATGCTGGTTGCGATTCGCGCGCGTGAAGATGGTTTGCTGGTCGGTCATCCCATTTCTGATTTGCCGCGCCATTTACCCAATATTGATGCGCGCATCGTGGCGATTTTCCGCGAGAGCAGTGCGATTCGTCCTGACGGACAAACGATCGTGCGCACGGGTGATGAAGTATTCTTTCTCTCCGAAACTGGCGATATGCGCAAGGTGATGGAAGAGTTGCGCAAAATGGATCGGCCGGTTGAGCGGGTCATGATTGCCGGTGGATCTGATATTGGTCTGCGACTGGCGCAAGCACTGGAAGATAAATTCAGCGTCAAGCTGATCGAGCCTGATCGCGAGCGTGCGAAATACATTACGTCACGTCTGGAGAAAACGCTGGTTTTCAATGCCAGCGAAAGTGATGCCGAGCTTCTCAATGAAGAAGGGATCGATCAGATAGATCTCTTTGTCGCAGCGACCGCCAATGATGAGCGCAATATCATCGCAGCCCTCTTGGCCAAGCGTATGGGAGCGCGTCGGGTGGTGACGCTAATCCATCAAAGCGCTTATGTCGATCTGCTGGAAGACAGCAAAATCGATATCGTGATTGGTTTGGCCGATGCCACTATTGGCACCATCTTGTCCCAGGTGCGACGGGCTGATGTCGATCAGGTGCACAGCTTGCGGCGCGGCGCATCGGAAGCGCTGGAAGTGATTGTGCATGGTGACCGAACAACGAGTCAGGTGGTGGGTCGCAAGGTGGATGAAATCAACTGGCCAGTCGGCGCATTTCTGGGCGCGATCGTGCGTGATGAGAAGGTGATCATGGCGCACCACGATGAAGTCATCATGGCCGAGGATCATTTGGTCATTTTCGTGAACGACAAAAAAATCATCCCGCGTGTCGAACGTCTGCTGCAAGTTAGCGGCTTGTTTCTCTAAGGGCCACTTATGTACATGGTCCGTCTGAATGCAGTCTTGCACGCACTCTCGTTTGTGATCGTGGTGATCGCCGGCGTGCTGGTGATTCCCTGGCTGGTATCGATAGGCGCCAATGATGGTGCCAGCGACAGCTTCTTCAAAGCGATTGGCTTGACGCTGCTGTTTGGTTACGTCTTCTGGCGCATGACGCGCAAGCGTGTCGGTGATCCCGAGTTGCAGGTGCGTGATGGTTTTTTACTCGCTGCGCTGACCTGGGCGGTGGCGCCAGCTTTTGCCAGTCTGCCCTTGCTGTTTCAGATTCCGGGCTTGTCTGTCACGGATGCCTATTTTGAAGCCGTGTCGGGTTTGACCACCTGCGGTGCAACGGTATTGAGTGATCTGGACAAGCTGCCGCTATCGATCAATTTCTGGCGCTGCTTCATGAATTGGGTCGGCGGCATGGGGGTGGTGGTGTTGTCAGTCGCTATCTTGCCGCTCTTGGGCGTGGGTGGTAGTCAGGCCTTCAAGGCCGAGACGCCGGGGCCGATGAAAGACGACAAGCTTACGCCGCGCATTGCGCAAACTGCCAAGGGTCTGTGGGGCGTGTATGGATTGATCACCACGGCCTGCATGCTGGCTTATTGGTTGGCTGGCATGCATCTGGAGGATGCTGTGCTCCACGGGTTTTCCACGATGGGTCTGGGGGGATTTTCTTCTCACGACGCCAGCTTTGGACATTTCAATTCGCCGCTTTTGGAGGTAATCGCGATTTTCTTCATGCTGCTGGCAGGGATCAATTTTTCCACCCATTTTCTGGCGTTGACGCGTCGTACGATTAATCCTTATCGCATTGATCGGGAGGCACATGCCTTCTGGTTGCTGATGGTCGGGAGTGTTTTGCTGGTGGCGTATTACCTGTGGCGTGAAAACACCTACAGTGATTTTCTGACGGCCCTGCGTTTTGCCAGTTTCAATGTGGTGTCGATTGCGACTACCACTGGATTTGCGACGACAGATTACAATTTGTGGCCTGTGTTCGCGCCGGTCTTCATGCTGTTTCTGTGCTGTTTTGCGACGGCTGCGGGGTCTACTGGTGGTGGCATCAAGATGGTACGTGCGCAGCTCTTGCTCAAACAAAGCTATGGTGAATTGCGCCGACTGATTCACCCGCGTCTGCAGGTGGTCATCAAGCTTAATGGTCGTGCCTTTGGAACATCCGTGCTGTATTCGATTCTGGCATTTGTGTTCTTGTATGGCGCGACCATCATTGTATGTACGATGATGATGCTCTTCAGCGGCGCTGATGTGGTCACCGGCTTTACTGCGATCATTGCCTGTATCAACAGCACGGGGCCGGGCTTGAATCTGGTCGGACCGGCAACGACTTTCGCGGTGCTGAATGATTTTCAGACTTGGGTATGCTCGGCGGCGATGCTGCTGGGTCGTTTGGAATTATTCACATTGATCGTGGTGTTCAGTCCGGATTTCTGGCGCCGTTAGCCCGGAGCCTGCGTGTTATGCTTGACTGAAAAAGGCGCTTTTGGGCGCCTTTCGATTCGATAGGAGACTGAATTCATGAATTTTCGCTACAGCCTGTTGGCTTTGATGTTGTCTTGCGCTGCCGTGCAAGCGGCCTGTCCTGATGATGCGGCAGTGGCCGCGTATGTCGATGATTTCAGCAAACGCAAAATCAGCAAAGGATTTGGCAACGATATCAGTCTCGAGGACGCCGAGTGCGCCAAGCGCAAGCTGGGCAAGCAATTGAAGACGGCACTGGGCGAACTGGTGGGCTACAAGGCTGCATTTACCAACCCGGCCTTGCAAGAGCGTTTTGGCGTGAGTGGCCCCAAGTGGGGCTATATGTATGACCGTAATATGATCGACATCATTGCGATACTGCCGGCAGATTTCGGTGCGCGTCCTTTGTATGAAGCTGACTTTATTGTCGAAGTCAAAGATCCGCGATTGGCTGATGCGAAAACTCCGCTGGAGGCGTTGTCCTATCTGGATGGCATAGTGCCTTTCATCGAGTTGCCTGACTTAATGCTCGAAGGTCAGTTTAGCGGCAATGCGATGATTGCGGCCAACGTTGCGTTTCGCGGTGGTGTGCTGGGTATGGAAATCCCGATCGTGAAAAGTCAGGCGTTTGTCGATGCCTTGGCGAACATGACGGTGATACTGACGGATGAAAATGCAGGTGGCAAAGAACTCGGACGCGCACAGGGTAGTGCGCTGATGGGTAATCCGATCAATGCTGCCATGTGGCTGGCGCGTGAACTGAAAAAAGACGGCATCACGCTCAAGAAGGGCGATTTGTTGAGTCTCGGTGGTTTCATTCCGCCGCAGCCCACCAAGCCGGGCATGAAGGTCAAGCTTCAGTATGTGGGCTTGCCGGGCGATCCTGCGGTGGATGTGGAATTTAATTGATGGGGGTTCGGTGTTTTTGGACTGAGCTGATTTGTTATCGCTTGGTTTAACGACGACAAAGTCGACGACGCTGGATCCCGGCCTGCGCCGGGATGACGTTTAAAGAACTGCTGACCTCAAAACTGTCATCCCGGCGCAGGCCGGGATCCAGTGGCGTTCGTCGCATACCTTAAATTTTTTTGCCCCTGACAATCTCCCGCGAAACGAGCATTGCGCCCAACGCTCATTTCTCAGTTCTCAGTCATTGAATCACACCACAAGCCATACGCGCACCGCCACCGCCGAGCGGTGCGGGATGATCGGCATTATTGTCTCCACCCGCATGAATCATCAGTGAACGGCCCTTCAGATCAGCCAGTTTCAGACGGGGTGCCAGCACGGGGTTGACGGCATTGCCATTGGCAGACACGGCAAGCGCTGGCAAGTCACCCAGATGACCATCACCCCAGGGTGTGCCATGCTTTTTGCTGCCTGCTGGGTCAAAGTGAGGACCGGCGCCGAGCGCGGGTACCATCTTGCCATCTTTTTCAGCCGGGGCACACGAGGGCTTCTCATGCACGTGGAATCCATAGACGCCGGGCTGCAGGCCCGAGAGCTCCGGTGTAAACACGACGCCGTAGGGCGACTCGGTAATGACGATGGTGCCGAGGGCGCGACCAGTGCCCTGTTCATCGGCCAATTGCATCGTTACGGTATGATCAGCGCGTGCATGCGCTGCAAGAAGAGCGGCAGCCAGTGGCAGTAGAACAAAAAATCGTTTCATCTCATCTCCTTGGATGGGGTAGTGTGCGTGGTAGGTGAGGAATCTACCAAAATTAAAACATAAAAGTTCAGGAGACTACACATGTCTGAACATTCCCGCTTTTTACCCTGGGTGTTGACGGGTTTCGGGATCATTGTATTCCTGCCGTTCTCGTGGCTGTTGTCAGTGATCTGTCTGGCGCTGTTCATCGTTGGCTGGCACGACTACCGGCAGGGCAAGCATGCCATTCTGCGCAATTACCCTGTATCAGGGCATTTACGTTTCATGCTCGAATACATACGCCCCGAGATCCGGCAGTATTTTCTCGAAAATGACGAAGAAAAGCTGCCTTTCTCGCGCAACCAGCGTGCGATGGTCTACTCGCGTGCGAAAAAAATGAATGACAAGCGCGGTTTCGGCACCATCAAGGCGGTCTATGAACCCAGCAGCGAATGGATAGGGCATTCGTCTGCGCCTCGTCACGCCGACCCGAAAACCTTCCGTGTGCGTATTGGGGGGCCTCAGTGCACGCAAGCCTATGAGTCATCGATATTCAATATCTCTGCCATGAGCTTTGGTTCGCTCTCGCCGAATGCGATTCGTGCATTGAATCACGGCGCGCAGATGGGCGGCTTTGCGCATGACACGGGCGAGGGGTCGATATCTGCGTATCACCGTGAACATGGGGGTGACCTGATCTGGGAGATTGGTTCGGGTTATTTTGGCTGCCGCACGCCGACCGGACGTTTTGATGCCGACAAGTTTGCCGAGCAGGCGCAGTCGCCTCAGGTGAAGATGATCGAAATCAAACTCTCGCAAGGCGCAAAGCCCGGCCATGGCGGCGTGCTGCCTGCTGCAAAAGTGACACCAGAAATCGCGGCAACGCGTGGTGTGCCGCTGGGCGAGGATTGCGTGTCACCCGCAGCACATAGCGAGTTTTCCACGCCACTGGAGCTGATGGGTTTTATACAGCATTTGCGCGAACGTTCCGGTGGCAAACCGGTGGGGTTCAAGTTGTGTATCGGTCAGCCCTGGGAGTGGTTCGCAATGGTCAAGGCGATGCTGGAGACTGATATCTATCCTGATTTCATCGTGGTCGATGGCAGCGAGGGCGGGACCGGTGCGGCGCCGGTTGAATTTTCCGACCATGTGGGTATGCCCATGCGCGAAGGTTTGCGACTCGTGCACAACACGCTGGTGGGGGTAGGCAAGCGAGAACAGGTGCGTATTGGTGTGGCAGGCAAAATCATCTCGGCATTCGATATCGCACGCGCCATCGCATTGGGTGCGGACTGGTGCAATTCAGCGCGAGGTTTCATGTTTGCGCTTGGCTGCATTCAGTCGCGCAGCTGCCACACCGATCATTGCCCCACGGGCGTAGCGACACAGGATCCGAATCGCCAGCGCGCACTGGTGGTGACCGACAAGGCAGAGCGCGTAAAAAATTTCCACGCGCTGACGGTCGAGGCTCTGGCCGAACTGGTGGGTGCGGCAGGTCTGGAGCGTCCAGGTGACATTACGGCGGATCATCTGATGGTGCGCAATGCTGCGGGCGTCGCAGTGCCGCTTTCTGCAGTTTTACCGACAGTGCCCGAGGGTGCCTTGATGGATGAAACGAAGCTTGCTTTGCTGCCTGAGCCGTTTTGCAGTTATTGGAAGTCGACCGCTGCGGGGAGTTTTGAGCGATACGCTGGTTAAGATGACTATTTCCCAGGGGATGGTTGAGGATTATTAGCCTAAAGGTTTGTCGATGGATCCCAGCTTTCGCTGGGATGACGTGTCAAAATTCTCTGGGATCCACCAGCTTCAGAGAAATTGTCGAGCCATTATTGCCGACGTAGTGCTTCCGCCAGCGTGCTCAGTTTTTCCGACAACTGCACTCTTTCGCTCTCGTCCAGCGTCGTGGGGTCGATATCAATCGACACACCGGCCGGGTGGTCATATGAAAATACCAGCGATTCTCCCGCCGACTTGCGACCTTTGACCGCATAGGTTTTGACGTCGCGCGCAATACCCTTCATCTGAATTGCGCCGCGCTCTTCCACATCGACCATGTCCTGCACATGGGCCCAAGTTTCGTAGCTCATCAAAATGCCACCGGGATCAGCATTCGACTCAAGGCGTTGCGCAAGATTGACCTCACCACCGATGATGGTGTAAGACAGTCGTTGTTCACTACCAAAATTACCGACATTGCAGAAGCCCGTGTTGATGCCGATACGGACTTCGAAGGGTTGATCAAAGCCACTGGCACGCCAGCGTTTGTGCAGAATTTTCAGTTTCTCGTGCATCTGCAGCGCCATTTCAAGGCAAGCACGTGCATCATCACGCACCCCGCGAGTCTCCGGATCGCCGAAAAAAACCATCATCGCATCACCCATGTATTTGTCGATGGTGGCGCCGTGATCGATGGCTATCTGCGTCATCTCTGAAAAATATTCATTCAGATATTCGGTCAGTGCTTCAGGCTGCAGGCTCTCCGAGGTCTGCGTGAAGCCTTTGATGTCACTAAAAAACACAGTGAGTTTCTTGCGCTGTGTGGTGATGCGAGTGTCGTGCTTGCCCTCGAACAGAGCTTCATGAATTTGCGGCGGCAGGTACTTGGACAACTGCCGTGACAAGGCCTCGAGTGCCGTCTTGCGTTCATCGAGTTCACGCGTCTGGGTTTTCAGGTTCTGGTTCAGTTTGACCAGGCGCTGTTCCTGACGGTCGGAGTGACGCGTGAGATCTTCGTTTTCCCGGACGACTTTGGCGAAGCGTTCGAAGAGCCGGTGCGCAAAAGAGCGAATGGCCTCGTCATCACCAGAAGCCAGCAGCTCTGGCCCTTCGGCCAGCAAGCGCTTTTCGCGGTCGTACAGGTCAAATAGCGGGTCGTCCATCAAGAAGGCCGGAGCTTAGCTTGCCTGTACTTCGATGGGCAAATCGGGGAAACGATCTTTGAAGTCTTCACCCAGCTCTTGCATGATGTCGTCATCGTCTTGAAAGTGCCAGGTAATGGTGAGTGGATGACCATGTTTGCGTACGTTTTCCAGCCCTTCGAAAATCCGGAACATGGCCTTGATGCTCGAACTGTTGATGTACACCATGGCGACATCCACCTTGAGCGGGCCCTTGATTGTGTTGGCCAATTCATCAATGGCCATGATGACTTGCCCATAAAACGCAGCGACATCTTCAGGAAACGACTCGCCGCGCATGCTGAAAATACCCTCGGCGGCAGACAGCTGTATTTCAGGTGTGCGATCGGTTGCCGCGATATGTAGGTCACTCATTACTGCTTCTCCTTAAATCCGCGCGGCCAGAAAAAAATCAACATGCAGCTCGTCAAGATCCATGAAGGCAAACGAAATCGGATGGGACGCACGGCGGGCAATTTCGAGCAGACCCAGACCAGCGCCTGGACCTTCGTGCTCATTGGATCGAGACATGCCTTCGCGATAGAGCTGACGTATGGTGTCTTTGTCGGCCGCTTGCAGTTGCTCCAGGGTTTCCTTGAGCTTCACCGAGTCTGAACGATTGATGCGATTGCCGCAGACGATAGTGATCTCACCCTCGTGCTGGGAGATGCAGACCATGCCATTCGCGTTCTGGGTCGTGCGGCCGTGCCAGATCAGATTTTGCATGCCCTCCATGAACACGGAGAAGACAGTACGAGAGCGTTTCGCGTCATCGAGGCCTTCCATGCGGGACTTGAGGATGTCAGCCAGTGTGACCATGAGATCATCGGACACCGAGCCGTTGTAGGCCATGATGACCCCCGATGTCTGCATCACGCTGCGGATGTCGATGGCGGTTGATATTTCCATGTGATTCCCCTGATGGTTTTCTTTTGGGTGGAAATCGTGAGGCGATTTTGCCAGCGCCTGAATTGGCAGTATTTTTTCTTTTTTGAAGTTTCTGTTGTGCCCCTATCTTATTACACCTTGGCCTTGAAGTTAAGGAGACGCTGAATAAATCTGCGTTTTATGGCGAGCCAGCGCAGCTGTGCGACGCGGGGATCAATAAAATCAATGTCTTGGCTCCATTGATCTTGCCACCAAAGTTTCTGCATTTATTTAACCAGCGCTTCCATACTAGGGATAAACCGTTTGAGGAAATTTGGTTCTCAATTTGAAAACACTTTTCTCGTGTGAATGAAGGGGCCTGACAGTCGGGTCTGACGAGTTCTATAATGCGGTCAAGGTGAGTACATCATGGGGGCGCTGCTGTATTCGAAGCCAGATGGAATTGCGGTTCATCTGGCGTCCCCGATAAAAACAGGACCACAACATAATGACCACCAATTCGCAGGGAGAGGTTTTCCGATTTGCGCTGGATGTCCAGCGCTTCAAGGCTCTGGGTATTACCGATCCCAAATCACGCGAGGCGCACGACGCCTACGACCATCATGAATTCTCCAGCGCAGAGCGTTTGTTTTTCAAGCTCTGGGGAAGCGATTTGCTCAATTCAGGATTGTTCAACCCCGGTCAGAAAATTGCCGAGCGCGGCGAGCATCCAGTGTTTGCTCATGTGATCATTTCCGGTGAGGTCTTGGCTACGGGCGAGAAGGGGAGTCATCTGTTTGGTCCCGGCAGCGTGTTTGGTCTGGCTGAAGGACTGGTCGATGGCGTTTACCAGTGGGATGCGGTGGCCAAAACAGTGGTCACAACCAAGGTCATTCCGATTGATCGTGCGTTGCGTGAGGTGCGGCGTCTGAACGCGGGTCTGAAAGGTATTTGCCGCTTCACCACCATGCGCATTCTCGATCTTGCTTCGCCGCCGGAGAGTTTGTCATGAGCGGATTCAAAGCCGTCAATTATGCGGATGGCCAGGTGCTCTTCGAACCGGGTGATGTCGCCAAAAATTTTTATGTGATTCAGTCGGGTCAGGTCGCCATCATTGATCGCAAGCGCGATCATCAGATTGCGCTACTCTCTGCTGGTGCCTCATTCGGCGAGCAGGCTTTGCTTGCCGGCGGCGTGCGCAGTGCGGCGGCGAAGGCTGTCGGTGCCACGACCTGCATGGAGATTACGGCGCAGGGTCTGCGTGATCTGCTGGCCAAAGAGGGCGGTATCGCGACGCCCGTGCTTGAGGCCTTGCTACTGCAGCTTTACATGCACAACGCGATGAAGGCTTGAATGTACTGCTGTGGCAGTGACCCTGCTGCATCAACCGAACTGATATACCTCGCCCGGTTGCGGCAATCGCAGATCGCGGCCTGTCAGCGCCTTGGATAACTCTTCAGCGATGGCGTCTTCAAAACCTGGCTTGCGGTGAATGACCACGCTGGCCACCTTGGCTGGCAATTCGCCCAGCCTTTGCGCCAGTGCGCCTGCATGCATATGCATCGATAAATCTGCCAACGTGGCCATCGTCGATGGATAAGAACATTCCACGATCACTGCCGTGATGGCAGTATCTTCAATCACCGCTTCCCAAAACGCGGCACAGTCGCTGGTGTCACCGGAAAATGCGAGGGTGACGTTGCCCCGGCTGACCCGATAGCCACAAGCAGGTATGCCATGCAGCGCCGGCAAGGGCGTGAAATGCAGCCCGCCGATATCGAGGCCGTCGGTGAGCAAAGGCTTGAGTTGCATGAATGGATGCACGGCATCAGGAATGACGGTGAAGTCAGGCCAGATATGATTATTGAAGATATGTGCGCGCAGGATGGCGATGACCTCGGGCAGCGCCCATACCTGGAGCGGCGAGCTACGCATACCCGCAACCGAATCCACCAGCAGCGGCAGGCAGGCTATGTGATCCAGGTGAGCGTGCGTGAGCACCACGTGGTCAATCCCCGCCATTGCTTGGAGAGATAGCGTGCCCAGACCCGTGCCGGCGTCGATCAGCACGCTGTCGTTGAGTAGATAGCAGGTGGTTTGGCGTTCGCTGCCGCCGATACCGCCGCTGCAGCCAGCCAGCTGCAGGCGGATCATGCGCCGCACTCCCGGGTTGTCATTGCTGCACTCCCATTTGACTCATCAGTGCGATCATAGCGCAGACGGATACGGCACACGCCCTGACAGTGGCCAACGCACCGAGACGTCCTCAGCTTATATTTGCTCAGCGCTTACTTAGCTGCCGGCTTTCTCCACGGGTGGTTCGAACCAACGGTAGAGCACGGGCAGCACCACCAGTGTGAGCAGGGTTGATGTAATCAGTCCACCGATCACAACGATCGCCAGTGGCCTTTGCACCTCGGATCCGGGTCCAGTGGCAAACAGGAAGGGCACGAGGCCCAGCAGTGCCACAGTCGCGGTCATCATTACGGGTCTGAACCGCTGCGTGCAACCTTCGCGTACGGCTTCTGCCAGTGCCATGCCTTGTTCGCGCAGCTGCCGGATGAAGTTGACCAGCACGACACCGTTCAAGACTGCAATACCCCAGAGCGCAATGAATCCAACCGATGCCGGTACCGACAGGTATTCGCCTGTCAGTGCAAGTCCGAAAATCCCGCCGATGGAGGCAAAAGGCAGTACCGTGATAATCAATCCGGCGAGCCGCACGGAATTGAACATCAGGAACAGCAGGAAATAGATGGCGGCAATGGTGAGTGGCACGATCACCATGAGTGTGGCCATGGCACGTTGCATGTTCTCGAACTGACCACCCCAGGAAAAGTAATAACCTTCAGGCAGTTTGACCTTCTGTTCCACGCGTTGCTGTACCTCGGCGACAAAACCACCCAGATCGCGGCCTGCCACGTTGGCACCCACCACCACCCGCCGTTTGCCGGATTCCCGATTGACGGTCGGTGGACTATCCACCAGTCGAATGGTAGCGACGTTGTCGAGCGGGATCATGACATTTTCAGTCGTGCGCAGCATGGTCTCGCGTATGACTTCCACCGTGTTGCGGTAAGACTCGGGATAACGCAACAGGATGCCGTAGCGACGTTCGCCTTCGTACAACTGGCTGACTTCACTGCCGCCAATCGCAGTTTCGATGATGCTGTGAATATCGGCGACATTGATGCCGTAGCGAGCAATCGCCCGACGGTCGATATCGATCGTCAGAGTTTGTTGTCCCGACAAACGATCGACACGGATATCCCTCGCGCCGGGTACTTCTTTCACGACGCGGGCAACTTCTTCAGAAATTCGCTTCAGCTCGGCCAGATCATCACCAAAGATCTTGATCGCCAGCTGTGAGCGCACGCCGGTCAGCATTTCATCAACGCGCTGCGAGATGGGCTGGTTCATCACAATCTGTACGCCCGGCATGCCAGAGAGTGCTTTGCGAATATCGTCTTCGATTTCGACCTGCGTGCGGTCGGATTCCGGATCGATAGAGACGATGGGATCCGATTCATTCGGACCAGAGGGATCTGCAGGGGATTCGCCGCGGCCCAATTTGGAGACGGCCATTCGCACACCGGGTATCTCGCTAATGATTTGCATCGCTTGCATATCGATCTTGATCGATTCATCCAGCGAAATACTCGGCATGCGAATGATGGATGGTGTGATCGATCCTTCTTTCATGATCGGTATGAAGCTCTTGCCAAGCAAAGGCACGATCATGATCGATGCGATCAGCAGACCAACCGCAGCAGCGACGGTTTTCTTTTCTGCGCCGAGGGCTAGATTGAGGAGACGAAGATAATGGCGCTTCATCCATGCAATCGGCTTTGTGTCATGGTCTGCGCCACCCCGCAGTATGTAGAAGCACAGCGCTGGCGATAGCAACAGGGAAATCGCCAGTGAGACTGCGAGTGCGATCGCGATCGTCAGCGCCAGAGGTCCGAACATTTTGCCTTCCATGCCGGTCAGCGTCATCAATGGCAGGAACACCAGAATGATGATGGAGATGCCATAAATCGTGGGTTTGGCGACATCCAGTGTTGCCTCGCGCACGATCGCGAGGCGCTGCTCGGGTGGGGCGTGACCTAGCCGGTGGAATACGTTTTCAACTACCACAACGGTGCCATCGACCATGAGACCAATGGCGATGGCCAGTCCTCCCAGTGACATGAGATTGGCTGACAGGCCGATCTTGTTCATGATCATGAAGGTGATCAGTGGCGTAAGAATCAGCGTGGCCACCACCACCAGACTGGAACGTATGTCGCCAAGGAAGACCAAGAGCACGATCACGACCAGAATCACGCCTTCAATGAGCACCTTGCCCACCATCCATAGCGAGGCATCCACCAGTTCAGTGCGGTCGTAAAAAGGCACAATCTGCAGACCATTGGGCAGCATGCCTTTGCTGTTGATTTCGTGGACACGTTCCTTGATGCGGGTAACGATTTCCTTGGCGTTACCGGCACGCAGCATCATCACAATGCCACCCGCTGATTCAGTAACGCCATTTTTGATCAGAGCCCCTTGTCGTACTGCGGGCCCGATTTTGACTTGACCCACATCCCTAACGAAGACGGGTATGCCGCGCTCCTCCTGCAGGACGATATTGCCAATGTCTTCGACGGTACGCGTCAGTCCAACACCACGGATCAGGTATTGCTCTGCACCTTGAGGCAGAATGCCACCGCCGGAATTGGCATTGTTCTTGGCAATTGCATTGCGCACATCTTCGAGTGACAGATGATAGTGACGCAGGCGATCAGGATTAACCAGTACCTGATATTGCCGCTCCAGCCCACCCATTGAGTTGATTTCAGCCACGCCCGGTATCGATCGCAGCATGGGTCGAACTACCCAGTCCTGAACTGAGCGGCGCTCCATCAATTCGGCGTCAGACAGTTTTCGTTTGCCGTCACTTGGGTGGTCGATGGTGTACTGGAATACTTCACCAAGGCCGGTGGAGACCGGGCCGAGTACTGGCGTGATGCCATCGGGCAGACGCGGGTTGACTTCGATCAGGCGCTCCATCACCAGCTGTCGGGCGAAGTACACATTGGTACTGTCGGTGAACACCAGCGTGATGATGGACAAGCCGCTACGGTTGAGAGAGCGCATGTCGGTCATTCCAGGCAGACCAGTCATGCCGATTTCAAGGGGCACCGTCACAAAACGTTCGACTTCCTCAGGCGAGCGGCCGGGTGCTTCGGTAGCGATCTGCACCTGCACATTGGTCACGTCGGGGAAAGCATCCACGGACAGATGCATGGTGGACTGCACGCCAAAGGCCACGAGTGCCAGTGCCAGCACGACCATGATCAGGCGGGCGCTCAGCGCCTCGCGAATCAAACCATTGATCATGGCCTTACTCCAGCTCGGCGCGCTTGCGCTGACTGTTCAGGTGGAAGCTTCCGTCTACAACCACCGGAGTGCCAACCTCAATACCTTTTCGCACGGGGCGTAACTCACCTGCGAGTGGATCCAAGTCCACTTCAGTGAGCCGGAAACGGTTCTCTCCGATTTTGACGAAGACATAATCTTTATCGTTTTCTCTCACTACCGCGGAGGCAGGAACCGCAAGCTGGTCAACGTGCAGGCCATTGAGGCGCAATGTCGCCAGCATTTGTGGTTTGAGTTCGGATTTCGGATTGTCGACTTCGGTGCGGATGGGCACGGTACGCGTATCCACTTGAACGGTATCGCTGATATAAACGATTTTCCCTTTCATGACCTGCTGCCCCAAAGCAGCGACTTCGACTTCAACACGTTGATTCAATTTGACCGAGTTGGCATCTTGTTCAGGCAGGGCACCGACCACCCACACATTCGACAGATCGGCCACCGTGAACAAAGGATCACCCGGTTGCGCGACCTGGCCCTGACTGACTTTTCGCTCAATCACGATGCCCGTTCGTGTTGCAGTGATCGGTACTTCGGAAGCGAGGGCGCCGGTTTCACGCAATTTTTCGATGGTAGAGGGTGACATGCCGATCAGGCGCAACTGGTCGCTCGCTGCACGCAATTCGGCGCGTGCAACGGAGAGTTCTACCTCTCGACGCTGCAATTCCGCGTTGCCAATCACATCGGCGAGCACCAGTTGCTGTGCTCGTTCAACCGAGCGCTCGGCCAGCTTGGTGCTGGACACTGCGCGCAGGAAGGCGAGCTGTGCGTTCGTCAGTTCCGGACTGGCCAGACGGGCCAGGGCCTGCCCCGCTTTGACTCGGTCACCGACCTCAGCCAATACCTGAATCACCCGACCCGATACAGAAGCGCCGATACGGGTTGTGCGATGCTCATTGGCTTCAATGCGCCCCGCGATTTTTTGCGTGATGGAGATACTTGCCATCTGAGCCGCCTCGATGCGGAATTGCTTGCTCATCTCGGGAGTAAGCTCGACCACCAATGGGTCCGATTTTTTCTGAACAGCGGGCGCGGCAGGCTTCTTGGCTGCATCTTCTTTGCTGCAGCCAGCGAGCAAGAGGTCGAGACAGCTGA
>JACCDP010113725.1_pt1 | contig 21186 bp, 29 predicted proteins | sample 7445841 | NCBI WGS metagenome assembly JACCDP01 (sample SAMN15323441, study PRJNA562643) | freshwater metagenome | isolation source: river surface water | place: USA:Blue River Watershed | collected 2017-08-17
GGCAACATATCATACAAAGTCTGTGTGTGATTAACTCTATCACTGAGAACCAAGACTTGTCTTTTACGGTCATAGTATACATCTGTTAGTAATTCTACTAACAATTTGTTGCGAGGTTCAAACTCAACAAGTTTGTTTACCATTTTTGTAGTGAACATCACCCCTGCGTGGTTATAGATGATTTCGTTAAACTCGTCATCTCCTTCGTTAAACTCGTATACTTCAACCTTTACTCCTTCATCTACTTTGTCTGTCGTATTCGATCGATAAAGTAGAGGACCTAGAAACCAATTGATTACATGCATAAGTTTATCCTTGCGTTCTGGAGTTGCTGAAAGACCTAACATGTATTTTGAAGTAAGCTTCGGAACTGCCTGTGAGAAAGCTTCAGAAGCAATATGATGACACTCATCGACAATTACTAGGCCTATTTTCTTAAATGTTTTCGGAGGAATATCCTTCATTGAAATCGTCTGAAGCATGCCAACAACAATGTCTTTGTCATCGACGTTTTGTACTTCTCCTTGAAATAGGCCAATTCTTGCGTGAGGGAGAAAGCTCGTAATTCGCTCGATCCATTGATCTCGCAGAAATGTATTGTGAACGAGAACAAGAGTTGGAACCTTTAGTTGACTTGCGATGTATAGGGCACATACTGTCTTTCCTCCACCAGTTTGGAGTGAAATAATTCCATCATGTGGTTCAGGTAGTAGAAACGAGTTTACTACATCTTTTTGAGTATCGCGCAGATCTCCAGTAAATTGCCAATGAAAATCATTTGTTTTCTCGACATCTCTGTCTGAAGAAGAATACATTCCAAATTCTTCAATACCAAAATGCTTGGGAACGTAAAGGTAATCTTCTGATTCTTTATAGACCGGATATCGTTGAACAAATCTCGGGTCTACAAATACATTTGGAACATAAGGTTTTACTGTAAGCCTTCCTTTGATTTGATGAATCTGTTCGATTCTATCTTTTGCTACTTTATAACCGTGAATTGTAAGTGCCATTGCTGGTTTTATCTTAGATTTACAATTACCTATCCATTTTTATCGAAGAATTTTGAGAACCACGGAAATTTCACGATCTTCTCTTCTAGGAAGAATAACGTCTGCATATCTCCCATATGCCTCGAATTTGATCTTTCCAGCCCAAGGTTCTCCAGTTCGAATATAATCGTTAAATCGTTTGGTCAATTCTTTAAGAGGAGGGTACTCTAAAGGTATTCCGAGATCTTGAAGTTGTTTCATAGCAGCAACACATTGTCCGGCTCTATTCATTGTCCTAGTATCATATTTACATAAGGCTGTAAACGACGAGCTTCCTGGGCATATCGACTATCTTTTGAAGTGGAGTAGATTCTTGCTGTAGATGTTAGTGTAAAGAAATCAACGAGCATATCGACATTCATTTCATCTTTTGAATTTAAAAGTTTAGTCTTGTCTAGATTGTGATTTCCTTGAGTAGAACCTTGTTTCAAAGAAAGTTCACTTACGATGAATGAGTCGGGATAGAATCTTTTCCACATATCGGCATTGGGTTTATCATCTGAAACAACTGTCATTTTTACACCGTTTAATGCTCCATGTGTTGTAACTAACGACGCAAGAGATTGTATACTTATCGATCGTGTCTTATCGTTAACTCTATCGGTTCCTCGAATATGAATGCCCCATGATTTTGATATTGGGTAGACGTTCTTTCTTTCTGCGACTTTTTCAATTATACGTCGATCTACTACTTTGAACATCTCTGCAAAAAACTTTGAGTCATAAAATAATTTACGAGTTCCTAAGTTCGCAAGAACTATTACGTCTGCCGGCAATTCCTTTTCTAAAACTCCACAGTACAGACCAAGTTCTCCAGTTTTATATTGAAGTTCACGCGTCACGGGATCCTTTAGGTGATCTTTCCAGTAAGGAGGATACACGGTAGCATCTTCGGGTATCTCATCGAGAGAGCTTATGGTTGGAATGTTTACGAGTTTAAAATATGTGTAGAATGACTCATTTCCATGGCTCCACATAGAGTCCGACCAATCTACGTATACCTTTAAGTTGTATTGTTTCGCATACCAAAGACCCATTTTGAGGGATTCTAATCTATCTCCAAATCCTAGCCAACCTTTTATTACCAAATATTTCATTTATTCTACATAAACAAATGTATACTCCCGCGTTAGTCGAGTTTTTAGGAACAAGTCTTCTTCTTGGAGCTGTTGCTTTTACGGGATCTACCCTCATGATAGTGGCTGCTCTAGCTATAGCAATAGCTCTTGGCGGTAAGATATCTGGAGGCCATTTTAACCCTGCGGTGACAGCTTGGGCTTTAGCTTCTGGAAAAATTGGACAATCTAAGGCCATATCGTACATGCTAGCACAGTTTGGAGCAGCTATGTTTATATGGCTAATTAGCTCTGTGGTAACTGTTTAAAATGGATTTTTAAACCAGTGAACACCTATTAGCAAAAGATGGATCCGTCCGAAAATTATAGGATGTTGGTCGAGACGATCAACTTTCTAGAAAATAGAGGACGAGTCACTGAAGATTGGGTTGAACATCATAAAAAGGTAATTGCTAGATATAGAGACGCGTTTCCCAATTTCGAAGATACCAATCCAGAAGTTGATAATTCATATTTTAGAGACATGGCTAAACAAGCCGAGATTCTTATAACGTTCTTGATGAGAGAGATCTGCTTGAAGAACGGTATACATCTTCGCGAGTATCTATTGTTCTGTAAAACTATACGTACTATGTGCGAGTTTCTATTCGATGAAGAAGATTTGGCTTCGATGCTATCAGATATGGAATTGTAAGGACTTTTTTATCACTGATCAAAAGATAATGGGCGACAAGGACGCCGATGAATACAGAAAAAAGGCACAGGCTGCTGCAGATAGCCTTTTATCCAAGTATAATGAAGGGTTTACTCGAGAAATTCGATCGGACTTTTGGAACAAAGTCAACAATGACATAAAAAACAAGAAGTTCGGTAGGGGTAATATCGACAAATATAAGAATCAGGCAATCAATAAAATAACAGGAGAAGGGAAGGGAACTGGTGCTGTAGAAAGAATCACTGCCCCAGAGCTAGGAGATAGTCCTACTGAACTTTTCAAAGCCATTCAGACCAATGATGTGTCAAAAGTTTTTAGCATAGTAAATGATCCCCGTACAGTTATTGACGAACCGTCTATAGCCATTATTGATACATCGATTACAAAGAGTATAGTTCGTAAAGCCCCTACAGTTACTCCTGCTGGTCCTGCTGCTCCTTCGGCTCCTGCTGCTCCTTCGGCTCCTGCTGGTCCTTATGTTCTTGGTTCAAAGATCTCAGATGAAGGATATTTCGAAAGACAGGAGGGTCTTGGTTGCGGAAGACATGCGTTGAACAATCTTTTTGGAAAGCAGATGTTTGTAAAAGGAGCCCTTGGTGGAGCATTTGATATTCCTCCTACAACCCCGCCCCCATATCCCCTTCTTCCTATTTGCGAGATGGTAGAAACAGTTATGAATTTATTCCCCTTTCCCCCAGATCCATGCGAAGCTCGAGAGAACTACGATGTTCAAACATTGGTTGGGGCATTGAGAATTATAGGTTACGATATTTTGGCAATACCTACTCAAACATTAAGTGTAGGTAAAAATATCAAGGCTCTTTCCTTAGAAGCTTTAGATAGTCCGTCTGTTGTAGGTTACTTAATAAACAGAGGAGCAGTCGGAGCTACGATTCGTCATTGGGTTTCTTTAAGAAGAGTTGGGGACAAAGGTCAATATAAATTAATTGATTCTTTAGAATCCGGACCAGTAGATGTTCTTATAGCAGATTACGATAAGGCACATGAGAATGAGATTAATGTTTATATGGTAGTTCACACAGGAAATTCTATAGATATTCGAGAAGTTACCGGCGACTATGCAAGATATGATCCTTCTGTAGGACCTATATCGCCTGCCCCAACACTACTGACATCTATTACAGGAGCTCCTACAGTTCCTACAGGTTCAACGGGTCCTGTGGGTCCTGCGGCTCCCCCAGTTCCTCCTTCTCCTCCTACGGCTCCTACAGTTCCTACAGGTTCAACGGGTCCTGTGGGTCCTGGGGCTCCCCCAGTTCCTCCTTCTCCTCCTACGGCTCCTACAGTTCCTACAGGCCCGACAGGTCCTGCGGCTCCCCCAGTTCCTCCTTCTCCTCCTACGGCTCCTACAGTTCCTCCTGCTCCTCCTGCGGCTCCTACAGTTCCTCCTGCTCCTCCTGCGGCTCCTGCGGCTCCTACAGTTCCTACAGGTCCAACGGGTCCTGCGGGTCCTGCGGCTCCCACAGTCCCCCCTGCGGCTCCCCCAGCTCCTCCTGCGGCTCCTTCTCCAGGTCTCGAAAGACTCCGTACAGTGATTAGAACTCTAGAAACAAAGGAAAATAGAGTTTGTAGAGGATTTGTTAAAAATTGGGTAAATGGTGTAGCCAATAAAAACAATATAACAGATGAAGAATTTAGAACAATAGTTGATGAGATTTCTCGAGAGTATCCGATAGAAGATGCTACACAAACTTTGTATTATTGTTTAAAGTTCTTACTTGAAAGCAACGACGATGATGTTCTTACAGTTAGATTTCAAGATGTTTCCAAAAATGCTAATATAAGTTTAGCTGATCCTGAAATCAAACCAATCCTAAAAACTGCGGCTGATATGGATCAAGCTGAAAACAGCATGAGTAGCGATCTTAATGATGCTTTAAAATCTTTAGATGAGTTATTCCAAGATACAACTCCAACTACTGTAGAAAGAATAGTCGGCAATATAAATGATTTCTTAAACAAGTTTAAAACTTCTAAGAAAAAGCTCGAAACGGGAGAAACAACTGTTTTAAATGCAGTCAGAGAAACCCCCGTAGAACCAGAAGCTCCTCCAGAAGCTCGTTTGGATCTTCCGATTGCTATTGACGAGAATTACATTCAGAAACCAAGAGATGAAGCTGTTTCTGCAGTAACTGCCGATGAAGCTGCTCAAAATACTGTCGAAACTGAAGTAAAAAATATAACAGCCGAATCAAAGAAGAAGACTATAAATACAGAAAAACTAAAAGAAGCTGCTTCGAAACTAAAAACTGCTATAACCAATGTTACACAAACTACAAAAAACAGAACAACTTCTTTGATAAATTATCTAAAAGCATTCTTGACTTCTCCAGTTGATCCTAAATCTCAAATGTTTAACAATATAAAAACAATATTGGGTGATAAAAAAGATCTTAAATTAGTAGATTATCACGATATAGTAAAACGTTTACCAATTCTAGACGATGAACCGACTTCTGATAAATCATATGATCACGTTGCTCAGATAAAGGTATTTGATATTATGAAACAATACAAAAAAGAAAAAGATTCATCGATAAACTTAGTCGATGATAAATACATCGAAAAAATTAGACTACTTTTAGGGTTAATAAATTCTTATATGTTGAGAACATTTAACCCAGGTATTTACCAATCCAATTTAGATAAATTTAATAACGTTCTTGACAGATCCAGTCCATTAAATAAACTTGTACTCAATAATGTAATAACATATCTCAACTCATTCGCAAGATATAGTAAAACTGTTTCTGAGTTAAAGAACTCGAATGTATTTGGAACAAATTATAAATTAAAAGTATTCAAAGCCAGAGAACAAACTCCTGAAGAGATAGCTAGAAGTGTCGGACTTACCGAAGAGCAGATTAGAGAAGCTCGAGACGGAAATCCTACCGAAGAAGAAGTAAGTGCTAGACTTGCGGAACTAACAGGCGAAGCCACACAGACTGCTGGAAATAAGAACAAAAAGAAGAAAAAATGGAAGAACCGCCCGGCTCCTGCGGCTCCTGCTCCTCCTGCGGCTCCTGCGGCTCCTGCTCCTCCTGCGGCTCCTGCTCCTCCTGCGGCTCCTGCGGCTCCTGCGGCTCCTGCTCCTCCTCCGGCTCCTGCTCCTCCTCCGGCTCCTGCGGCTCCTGCGCCGCCGCCTCCCACACCTAGTGGTCCTCCTCCTCCAAAGGTACAACCAGCGACATTAACTCCTCTCCAATACGCTGTTATTTTTGCGGATGTTTCAATTATTCGACTACTCATTCAGAAAGGAGCTGATTTCAATGTTTTAACAAGCGATGGAAAGGATTTATTAGCTCTCGCAACCAAGCGAAAGAAGAACGATCCTGCCGTTGTACTGTTACAAGCAGTTGATAAGGCTAAGAAAGATGCTGTGTTCCATTTATCGGTTGGAGAGTCGATGCATCTTGATTATGGAGATAAATTGGGAGAAAACAAAACCGTTATAAAACTCGTATATCAAATTACTTATAAGCAACTCCAGTCTGGAAAGCCTGTAAAGAAGACAATTGTTTCAACAATCTACAAAGATATCGAAGAAGAAGGAAAGAAAGACGCTCTGGCAGGAATAACATCAAATACAAAGTACTCAGATGATTCTACTCAAGCATCTCCTGCTGAAAAGGCAGCCTATATGGGTGCGTATAAGAAAGCAAAGGCTAACAGAGATGGTTACTTCGATGGAAAGGCTAAGGTTGGTCTTAGAGGAAACTATTCTACAGACAAAGAATTACAGGAAATTTATAATGATTCATACAAGCGTGGAAAGGATTATATAAGAAATCTTGGATTTGAAGATGGTCTGCGGGGTCTTAGCAGAAAGGGTGCGTATTCCACAGAACGCTTTGGACTTTCCGATGAATTCTCGAAACTTATAGGATTAAATGTATCAAACATTGAAACCGGAGAAGAGTATCTACAAGGTTGGATGGATGGAGTTGCTATGATTAAGAACAAATATACAGATCTTTTATTAGACGCTACTCGCAACGGTAAACTTGATGGATTCGAAGGAAAGCCAAAGTATAACAGAAAAGGAGAAATTGTACTACCTGACACATCAGTAGAAGGTAAGAAAGAGGCTAAAACAGTTCTAGAATATGATAAATTCGATACATCATACGAAGTTATAAATAAGATCAAAGAAGGATATGATAAAGGATACGCTCAAGGTCAACTAGAAGCTAAGAAGTACAAAGGAACTGCAGGTACGAAACGTCGTCAAAAGAAGAGCAAGCGAACTACTCGTAGAAAAAGAGTCGCTAAGAAGTAATGTACTTACCTCGTAAGTATTTTTCAGGATTGACCGAGCGTAAAAAGACGCTTCGGAAAAGAGAACTAACAAAAAGATCAAAACTGTCATGGAAGACGCCGAAAGCTTATCGGCCTTTCAAGACAGACAAGGGAGTTCGAACAAAGACTTCAAAATACGTAAAAGACTGGAAACGACGCTTTCCGAAAGCAACGTCTCTAGAAGCTGCCTCAAAGGCAACAGGAGTTCCATTACCTGAAATCAAAGAGTCTTACAATCGAGGAATGGCTGCTTGGAGAACTGGTCATCGCCCAGGAGCCACTCAACAACAATGGGGTTATGCTCGTGCTTACAGTATGTTAACTTGTGGAAAAACTCATTACACAACTGATTCCGATTTAGTAAGAGACGCAAAGAAGAAGTCTATGCGGGCTAGAAATTGGTTCAACAAGACTTGTAAAACTTCCCCCGTGAAGTATAAGAAATGAATAAAGCATTCGACTACAACGGAACAATCGTCGCTCCTTCGCGACCTGTCAAAACTCTAAAGACTGTAAAGAAGACAGTCTTAATCAGCTCTGCGGATAGGGATGATAAGAAATATCACACAAACGGAGATGTTGTGTATTATCTGCCTCGCACGTATGAGAATGTAGTCTGTATCCGCCTAAAGTCTGCTACATTTCCCCGTCTCTTATCTGAAACTTCATCGGCTGGAGCTCTTACACACGATTATTCGAAAGGGCAGAATGTGTCTACATCCAACTGGGCATCGGATACTGCAATATCTACTCCTGTTCCTACGTATTTCTTAGTAGAATTCGAGGGTTTGAATAAGACTGATGAAACTGCAGTAAATGCTCAGAAGTCTACGTTCACCGATAATTTCTTTGCGCGTATTCCTGTTTTCCTTAGCACAAATACTTCTTCTAACTTTTATGTCTACTATAGCGATAACTCTCAGGAAGAAAACATTGCGCATTTCAGCCCTCCTATTGGAAAGCTCGATCGCCTTCACGTTGTTACTCGTCTACACAACCAGCAAGATAAATCTGGATTCTTATACTGGACTACCGATGGAGGAGTTGCCGCCAGCAACCGCACAGCAGAGTATTCTCTTGTTCTAGAAATCTACACTGTAGAAAACGTTTTCGACGATGCGTCTACTACAGAGACTCGCATTATGGACAGAAATGCGGGACTATTTGGTTGCTAAAGAACAAATGGGTAATTGTGTATCGAGCAATGCTTTAAAGGTGACTATTGAGGATGGAAAATCAAAAAGAACCGTCTTCATCTCAATGAAAAAGATGAAAACTTTTCGAACTATGGAAGACTTTTTAAGATATCTAAAATTCACAACCGACGAGTTCAAACACATGTATAAAACAGACACTCGTCCAATCGAAGTATTGGAACCATTCTCACCTTTCAGAATACAGAATTTCGTCATTGGAACAAAAAAGGTGAAAGTCACTAGACTCTTTTAGTCCTCGTGAAGATCACCCACTACGATGAATTCAACTTTCCCCGATGAGTTTTCAATAACGAGCGGATAATTTCCGTCATCGTCGGGATCAGCGATCATTTCATTCTCAACCGCAATCTCCTCGGGGCTCATGTCCTTCGAATCATATTCCGCACGAAACAAATTGTCCGCAATATGATCAAACATTACGTGATCTCCAACCATTGATTCATACCACTTAAGAATCTCGTCTGAGATTCGCCGCACATATCGTTCTCCATACGACTTGCCATTGCAGATAACGCCAACGTCGAAGAAGATAACCACCTGCGGCATTTTATTGAGACTCATAAAAATATGTTTATTTCATCCGTTTTCCGAGGCTCACAAACGTGTCCATACTGAACAGGAAGAATACACCTGTAAAGATGTAGAGCATCATGTCCTGAGAGGAAGGAGTTTCATATCCAGTCTTGTTCTGTTCAATCATTCTCATAATTCGATCGAGTTTCATATCATAAGCAGACTCCTGGAAGGCAGGGGGCGCATATGCAAAATCAAGACCGGGATCCTGGGGATAATACGGATTTGTATACTTAGCCTTTGTAGAAGACCAATTTGACATGTTCTCTCGAGTAGGAGGAACACGGGCTGGACCATAGTTTGCCTCGGCTTCTTCGTCGGAACCTACTATAGGTAGTGTCTTTGAAAGATCATCGATTGTTTTCTTATGCCGCTGAAGAGCAGCTGTCGTTCGATGAATCGGAGTAGGAAACACTCTGCCTTCTCTCTCGGGGTCTCGCTTTTCCTCTGGGTCATTCCCCTTCGCTAGCATATTGTAAGTTTTCTTTGGGAATGGCTTACCCCATACTTCTTCTATACTTGACATTCCACTTGTTGAAAGAGTCACAGAAAAATATTACCACTCTGTTCAAACAAATGAAGCTTTCTACTGTAGAACTCGTCAGTGTTTTAGCCATTATAGGCTATATTGCTTTCTTCACCCACCCGCCTCCGTCTCATATTCAGAACTTCCTAGAATCACCCGTAGGACACGTGGTGGCTCTTCTTGGAATCGCTTATCTCAGCGTTTACAAGAGTCTGATCGTTGGTCTGTTCCTCGGTATTGCTTACATAATGAGTGCTGGAAGTGTAACAGAGTATATGGACCCCAAGGAGCAAACCCCTGAGAAGAAACAGCCCACGTCGACTGGTGTGCCTGCCCCTGCAGTTACCGGTGCCCTCAAAGCTATGATGAAGAAAGGAGACACTCGTCTACCTCAGTCACAGGGTAAGTCTGTCACAACAAAGCCGACCGATGTAGTACCCCCGAAGGGATCTGCTCCGAAGACTGTTGAAAACTTTGCCTCTTTCTAAGTAATGGTAGACTACTTAGCCTACGTTGAAACATCTCCTATGTTTGCTGGAATCATGATGTTAGTGCTGAATGTTGGAAGTCGATTCATAACACATGAATACAGTGACAGCGATGAAGAATATCAACAAAATATTCTTCTCCGTCGCCTGGCTATATTTGCTGCGTGTTTTGTAGGTACTCGTAGCGTTGTGACATCTGTGCTACTTACAGCTGGGTTCGTAATTCTAGCGGGTGGTCTGTTCCGTGGTAAATCCGACTTTGCTCGTGAAGGAATGAAAAATCCCGACATGAGTATGAGAGCAGCTGCTGGGCTTGCTGGACAAGTCGATGCTCCTGCTTACGATAACAGTCCTGCTATATTTTAAAGCTTAATCGTTACAGAGTTCTTTCCAGTAGATCCTCCGGGCTTCTTCATGGCTGACGGGGGCATACTAACCTTCTTCGTTTCAACGTTAGAATTCACGGACTTCAGAAGTTCGTCAATGTTAACGGCAGGCCCCTTCATTTCACGAACGGGGGCCGGAGGAGGAGCCGGGGCCATAACAGGCGTGCGTGCTACGACCGGCGGCTGAGGATTGGGCTTGGGATACTTAATTGCGGGCTTCACTGCTGTCGGAGGTCGAACACTTGTAGCCTGGGCTGGAGGAGGAGGCACCATTCCGCTCATAAAGCTAGCCAGTCCCGAAAGAGGATTCGCAGAAGGAGGAGGAGGCATTACCGGCGCGGGAGGAGGGGCCGCTCGCATATTCTGAGTCTGCTGCTGCATAGCTGCCTGCGCAAGCTGACGAGCGATGTCAGGATTTGTTCTTAGAATATCATCGACGTTGGGGATAGGTGCCTTGCGGGCCATCTGATTCGTGAGGTGAACCATATAAACCATCATACAAGTTCGGATGGGGATACGAACAAGTGGATGCATCTTGAGCTTGTCACCATAGAGATCATAAAGTTCTTCGAAATCTTCTTCCATATCAGCAACATTCATCTGCGCAGACTCAGAAAGACCGTCTAGCTGAAGTCCAAACGCCTTCATAAGAGGGACATTCTTCGAAGACCATTCTAGAGCAGACATTCCAGTTACGAACCAGTCGCAGAATTGCTTGATGGTTTGATCAGCCGCCTTTTCACGACGAATGAACTCAAGTTCCATCTTCATCTCTTCCAGAGGAGACTCGAGAGTGAAACGCTTTCGCATAGGAACACCGAGTTTGCCCAGGCGTTCGAACTTACGAAGCATTTCATACTTCTCTTTCATAAGGTTCTCTTCTGACATACGCTTCGTAGAAACAGAAGGGCCCATGTAAGACTCCGCATTTAGATTCTTAAATCCATCGTCGGTTTCAATAGGGCCAACTTCTTTTAGAGAAGGCATTAGCTTTGGAGCGGGGGCAGATTCCTCTGCTCCAAGATTAAATGTAGGAAGCTCGATGGTATCTAAGTTTCCTACACCGATATCAACAGAAGTAGCCTCTGCAACTTTGGGGTTTGTTAAAAAATCAACTCCGAGGACGTCGCCCATTTGTTTGAAGTAAATGAGTCAGTTATGAAAACTAGAACGCATCAGTTGTAAGGATCAATTCCACTTTGTTTTAGGATTTCTGTCATTCTAGAAACTTTATCATAAATTGGAGATGATTCGGGATTTGAAGCACGTGCCTGGCCGTTTGGTTCAGGTCCACATAGTTGGCTGAGTGTATTGTACCGTTCGAGAACAATTCTAGCTTCATTTTTTGCGTCTTCATCCGAATCGAGATAGCTTGAATCTAAAAACCAAGGAAGATTGTCCCAATATGACTTCTTTTTGGAAAGTTTTGAATTATGAATGATTGATATTTCAGGGTCCCATCTATATACGCTTCCACTGAGCTGATATACTTCCCAGAAATAGCATTTGAAGTATGTAAATGGTCCTGAAAATAGATATCTCTCTTTGTTTGTTGAATCGGGAGACACTGCGCTAAATGCTACTTCGACACCCTCAGTTGGCCGTTCCCAAGTATTTCTATTCAGATATTCGATAAATTCAGGAGTTGCTATGAAATCGGCATCCCATTTAAAACGCCAAGGAAGAGTTCCCTGATTGAAACACCATTCGTAATATTTTGGTAGACTATGTTTAGAATTCCGATCCGTACACAGTGTTTCGTATCCAGCTCTTGAAATGGGAATATTGTATTCTAGAACTCGTACGTTCTCATTTTCAGCAGCCAGCCGTTCTGCTATCTCAAGAGATCTATCCCTACACATATGGAGAATCAAAATGATCTCATGTGGGATTCTTAGAGTAGAAAGTGATCGAATTGATTCTTCTAAAGTGTCTTCTTCATCTCGAATTCTTACGATGAACGATATTCCTTCCATTAACGCTATATCTTTTGAAATACTTAAATCTTTGTGTTTTCTAGAACCCAGAGACCTTGTAAGAAACAGTCAGCAAGATCATCCTTCTTTGGGTGCTTCATCATGTAAGACTTCCACACGTCTGGCACAAGTTGTGATGCGTGAAGGATACCGGTCTTCTTGCGACCTTTATAGGAAGTTGTCGCATCTTGAACCGTGACAATATTGGTTAGCTTATGAGTCGCAGACACTCCCTTACATTGAAATCCGGCACAAACAAACCACATATGCATCATTCCCTGAACGCAAAGCATTCGACGTTCGGGCTGTTGCTCGAACACCACTAAATCTGCATTTTTCCAAAGAGACTTGCGGGTTTCAAGAGAGTTTGCGATCGGCGCCGCTAGATCTACAATGGAGACAGTTTTCGCAGATCGAATACAGCGTTTCCATTGATTTGCTGAAAAATGGTTATAGATTTTATCGACCAGTTCACGCTTTGTTCCTCCTCCAAGACCATGGTATGCTGATTCAGCTTCTAGGATTTTGACATCCTTTTTAGTGAGAGATGTTTTTGTAGGTGCTTTAGATGTTTTAGGTTTATGAGTTGAACAAGAGAATAGCTCTTCTGAGTTTTTCTTCCAGTTCGCAGGTTTCTTACACTTAAAACATTTTGGACTGTTATGTCCAGCTTCTTCTGCCATAATATCAATCAAATCCCAATGAGTTATTCTGAGATTTGATCGATTAGTTCCTTCCAGAATACAAAAAGCAAGATTACGTAACCCTACGTCAAATGAAATCAACTTCATTATATTATGTCTAAGCCGTGGCTTTAAGCAGCTGAATGAGAATGGGCTTCGCATCGTTCTTTCCGAACGGAATACCCTTCTTAGTCAGAAGATCCTGTAGCTGCTTCTTCGTCTTATCTTGTAGATCATCGACGTCATCCTTGTCCTCTTCGGTGGCGACAACAGGGGGGCCTTCCACTTTCTCGACTTCCTCCTTAACAGAAACACGGTCGTCTTCTTCTTCCTCCTGTTCCTCTTCAGGAGAAACGTCTTCAACAGGCTCCGGTGGAGGTGTTAGGTGTGTAGAGACAGCAATCGCAAGAGACTGCATATGCTGTAGCATTCGAGTCTGCTGCCAATACAGGTAACCAACCATACCTGATAGAACAAAGATCATTGACGCGAGGATAACAATTGTGGCATATGTAAGTTCCATTTATTCCTTGAGTGGAAGAAAGGTTCTCTCTTTAAACGTAATAAAATGCCAACTCCCGACGCGTCTGCCTTTGTTCGTCAAAAGAAACTTGCGGCTATCCAGGGTCGCGAACAAACTCCTGGTCTTAAGGTGGTATCCACACGCCTTTACCAATATGTCCCAAAGACTTCGAGTCTTTCTGACTTCTTACCGTCTTTCACTAATAAGATCGTATCTCCTTATACTCAACTAAAAAGAACATCGGGTGGAATGTATCATATACAGTATATTCGCCCTGCGAATGCTCTAGGTAATTATTAGAACTCTTCGTCTAGACGAATCTCCATATCTTCCTTCTTCATTCCAACACCGGGCTTTGAATATTCAGATACCTTCTTCTCGAAGAAGTTAGTCTTTCCTTCAAGAGAGATCAGGTCCATGAAATCAAACGGATTTCCGACACGATATAGTTTTGGATACCCGAGTTGAACAAGCAGACGATCTGCAACGAACTGGATGTATTGAGTCATATCTCGAGAATTCATTCCAATGAGAGACACTGGAAGAGCTTCGGTGATGAATTCAATCTCGCAATCAACAGCATCTCTGATGATCGATTCTACGATATCTTTAGATGGTTTGTTTACCATCTTGTGATACATAGCTACAGCAAACTCAGTGTGAAGACCTTCGTCTCGAGAGATAAGCTCATTGCTAAATGTAAGTCCCGGAAGAAGTCCACGCTTCTTGATCCAGAAGATGGCACAAAAGCTTCCACTGAAGAAGATTCCTTCTACGCACGCAAACGCGAGTAACCGGGTTGCGTAGTCGTTGTGAACGTCTTCGATCCACTTCAGGGCCCACATAGCCTTCTTGCGAATGGCTGGAATTTCATCGATAGCTCGGAAGTACTTTAGTTGTTCGTCTTTGTCTTTGACGTACTGATCGATGAGGAGAGAATACATCTCCGAATGAATACCCTCCATTGAATTCTGGAAAGCATAGAAGAGACGGGCTACAGGGGACTGAACGTCTTTCTGAAACCGAGTCGCTAGATTTTCTTGTACGATACCATCGGAACCCGCAAAGAATGCTAGGACGTGTTTGATGAAATACTTTTCATTCTCAGTGAGTTTCTCCCAATCGTCCTTATCTTTGCTGAACTCAATTTCTTCGACAGTCCAGAAAGATGCTACTGCTTTCTTGTAGAGTCTATATAGATCTTCCTCTGAACTCGAAACAGGGAACAGGGTGTATCTTCCTCCAAGAGTTGTACTAGAGGGGTCGAAAAGGGGCTCCATGTTGGTAGTACGAGAAAAGGAATTAAACTCTTTCATCATGTTATTCATAAATGGCTACGCCTGGTAATGATCCGTTTTCGGGAACAAACACTCGAAACGTTCTTCAACATGTTATATCTCCAAAAGTCGTAAGTGATGGATCGTCCGGTTATGCAGTAAAAACTGACCTTATCAATGTCGATAACGTTTATGCGTCTGGAAATGTTTTTGTGAGTGGAATTCCACTTGTTTCAGCTCCTTCTGTTACAACTTCTATAACTCTATCGAGCAACCTTAATACTATTGCCGCTTCTGGAGGAAATTCAAATATAGATACAGGAGTTTCTCTTGTTGCGGGAAAGTCATATTTTGTTTCAGCCTATGTAGGAATTAGCCCAACCGCTGGAACGTTTACTGGAAGTGATTTTTATGTTAGTTTACAATCTACGAGTACTACCGGTCAAACTCCTTTATATAGTTCAACTCTCAGTGTAACGCCTACTACTTTCAATGGTCAAAAACTTGTTCTAATTTCTGGAATTATTAAAGCCGGAACACCGACTTCAAACCTACAGCTTACTCTTTATTTATCAGGTACAGAAGCCAGATATCAGTCTCCGGCTGGTTGCGCAATAAATAGACTTACAGTTCTGCGAATCGATTAAAGTTTGCTTACAAGTTTGTGAATAGACAGAGCCGATACACCAGATACTTCAGCAACATGTTTCATAGACGCCTTCGTTTTAAGACCAAGAACATGAGCAACGACTCCAGCTACAATGGTTTTTGGTGTGTGTTCAAACTCATCTTCTGACTTAGTCGAAATATCATAGAGCATTTCCATTAATTTGTTTCGCTGTTGATCGTTGAGATTCATAGCAGTCGAGAGGCGTTCTGCAATTCCAATCTGAGTATCGAGAACTGAATTCTCGGTCTGAGTAAATTGGGAAATTGCTTTACAGAGGCTACGAATACTTACGAAGAATAGTTTTGCGATTTCTTCATGGCTTCTAGAAGCTCCATTATTTCGACATGCTACGTATACAGCACCGCCCATGAGAGCACGACGAGTTTCTCCTCGTACTTTCTGAGCGTCTTCCATCTTTTTATACAACCCACAGGCATCCATGACAATCGCTTTCGGAAGTCCTGCTTGAGTACAACTCATCGAAATAGCATCAAAGATTCCCATCCAAGAGCGTTCGCTATTGGACGAAATTGACCAACAGGACAGTCTTTGAAGAGTTTTCATTCGAGTATGTGTTGGTTGAATTCCTCTATGAGAAATGATAGATCCATAGGATGATTCTGGGAGAAGATCAGATGTAGTAAATCCAGTTCTGGACTGATCTTCTCCTTTGCCGTCTTCATAATTGCGCCATTCAGCGCCTTCGTCAATAATCTTTGACATGATTGTACCACAAATCTCACAAACTCGTTCACCTTCGTCGATCACCAGGGAATGTTGACACTCCATCTTGGTGTCAACTGACTCTCTTTTTATTTCTTTCCATTTTACGCGATGAGATGTTCTTCATGTTTTCCTAAAAATTTATGATAGATAAATCGTAGTTTCGAGCTGAGATTATCTAAGAAGAGGAACATAGCAAACGCAAAGAACACACCTGCGACATAACTATCGACGAATCTGTCCCATTTCTTTGATACATGGAAAACCGGAGGAGCATCGTTGATAATTATAGCAGCCCATAATCCGATAATACCTATGATTATCAGTTCTAACATCACCATAGAAATCTGATAAAAGCTAGATTCTTTCTCCCAATCCTCATCATGCTCGTCGAAGATATAATACAGAACATAGGAAAGAAGCCCTCCAAATACTGTATAAAACGTGACTAAAATTGCAGTATTGAGGGTAATCCCAACAACATGATTACTCGCTTTCATTATTCTGTAACCTTGAGAATCATTACGCCTCCACCGATCATAGCAATCGCTATAAAGTCATGCCAGTGAAGTTTCTCTTTGAAGTATAGAACTCCTACAGTAGTCGTCGCCATAACTGAAAGACCCGACCATAGCGCATTTGTCATTGCCATTCCAGACAACTTAAAGGTTTGAACTAACATAATACCAACTCCTATGTAAAAGAGTACTCCTAGGAAGAACCATCTCCAATCGTTTACAGAATTCTTGAAACAAGTCATAGCAGATGTTTCGAAGGCAACAATGATAAGAATGTATACTATGATCCAAAAATAACTAGACTTCATTTGTTATTATTCGCCATAAAAGCTAACGTAGACGGGTCATATACCATCGGACGATAATTTGTAGCAAGTATAGGTTTTCCAAGATCTCGAGTCTTTACTGGCTTCATCCATGAAATAAATAGATATTTTGCGTCTACAACCCAAATCCAATAGCCTGCTCTGGAAAATTCACCTACTAGGTATTCTACAGCTTCTTTAAGAGAATACAGAGGATATCCAAATACGAAGGTTGGAACTTCGTATACAATATAGGGGGCATTCGAGTTATGAATAGCGTGCTGTCTAATCTTTGCTTCAATTTGAGCAATAACGGGACCCATGGCAGCCATACGATTGTTTTTGCGTTCTTCCTGTTCTTCCCATACGTCACGAGCACGTAGCATCTCTACTTACTATCCTACAAGAATGTCTGTTTTGTTTCGCAGACTTGCTCTTGGTGGAGGTGGAGTAAAGGGTATTCTTCACATCGGAGCTCTTCAAGAGCTGTCTAAGCATCAGAAATTGATATTCCCGAATGGCGTATATGGGTCTTCAATAGGTTCCATAATCGCAACTTATATTGCGTTTGAATTGCCCATTGACAACATGATTCCACTTGTTCGAAAATATTTGAATTTTGAAAAGATCGTACCAAAACCTAGCTTTATTGAACTTGCCGATTCGCTCTCTTCGAAGGGTATCTTTAATATGAATTTATTTGAAGATACTGTGAAGGAACTCTTTATCGAAGCAGGGGTTGATATCTCGACAAAACTTATAAAAGATGCGAACATGCCACTGTATATCGTAAGTTCTAACATAACAAAAAGAGTTCCGTCGATTCTTTCTGGTGATGTTCCGATATTGGATGCATTAAAATGTTCATGTTGTATTCCAGGTATCTTCAAACCACAAGTTCTGTATAATCAGCTTTACATAGATGGGGATGTTTATAGCCCATGTATCGCAAATGTAGTTCCATTTGACGACTCAACTTTGATAATGTCTCTTGTCAAGCAAAATGGAGAGTCCATGAAGCCATCGACTATAGACAAAATATCTCCAGTCGATTACATTCATAACGTATATCTTTCGATTACAATTCAACTATACGAATCTCAGAGTATACCAGGAATTCTTCATTTGAAATATCCAGGTCTCTACAGTACGAGTTCTTTAGATAAGTTAGATATTCCTGCTATTCTAAACTATTCAGAATCTGAGTTAAGAGCTTTCATTTCCAAGCGCGCTGATGAGAAACGCTCTAAACGTAGCAGGGCTTGGAGCACCTAACATTTCGTAAACTTTATCTTTTGTTTCTACCTTGAATGTGGGATATGCTTTGATTTGATAAAGGGCAGCTTTCCCTTCATCGGATTCTGCGTTGATCTCTTCAAACATTATTGAGTATTTTCCGTACTTCTTTGGGCTATTTTTTAACATTTCTTTGAAAGATGACCAAGGAGTCTGTGCCTTTCGAGAATGAGGACACCATGTCGTATAGAAAAACATAAACTTTGCGGTGGTCTCATCTACTCCACTAGGAGTTACCGGAGGATCCTGAACTATAAGTTTGGCTCCTGGAGGAGTTCCTGTGATTAGGTAATATCCCCCAATCATAAGAGCAACCACTATAATCGAGATTATGAGTTCAGTTATCATCTTTACGAAACGAAGGATATAAAACTTTTACGATTTCTCGCTCTTTTTCGTACCAGCGGCGGTACGCTTCTTCTTGGGCAAGACTCGGTTCACGGATAAGAAGCCATGCAATTTGGTACGTCTGTCTTTCTGGTTCATAGGGTTTGGGAGTGATTTTGTACCATTTTCCTTTGTAGCGAACAACTTCCATTTGAACGAGAACACCTTACTAAAATATATCTTCCATTTTGAAGATGGTTTACTAAGTTTGACCCATTCTTTGAAAGTATAATCATCTCCCATCGAGAGATTACACCGGGAACATATCGGTACAAGATTAGATATCTCTGTAGCACCACCTTTTGCTTCTGGAACATCATGACCGCATTGGAAATCAAAGACGGTTATAACGTTCTTACACCATGATGTTGAACATTTTGATTCATACTTCTTTCCAACATGAACAAGCCACACTTGCTCACGAATAGCCTTTGGTATCTTTTTCTTCATTAAGTTGTATTCATTCGGTTTCTTTAAGCAGGGAATCCAACGAGGTTGGCGCCGATACCGAAACCAGCACCCTGCTTGGCACCCGCACCAACAGCAGGCGCATACGTGTCGAGGATCGCGAACGTCGCAAGAGCAGTCAGAGCGATCATTCCGATCTCAGACATCTTTAGAACCTTTCCAGGAAGCAGATACGCGGCAACAGCAACCGCAAGACCCTCGATGGCATACTTAACAAGTCTTGAAACTAGATCACCTACCATTTTATAGAAAACTGTAGAGAAATTTCTTGGGTCTGAAATTATACCTTTTGAGAACAATGGGTAAACACTATAAATTTCGTGTAGTTGTTGATGACGATGTTCAAAAAAAGTATATGATTCGTAATCCTTCACAGATTGAATTTTATGTAACTGTCTATCTGAATGATCCTGACGGTTGGAGTCGACGAGGATATACCTTTGAACCAGTGTCCGAAAACGAAGATGTTCTTATAAGACTTTCCAGTAATGATACTATTGATTTGAAATGTGGATTTTCAGAGAAACTATCATGTGCTGAACTTGGCGGTAAACGTATGTATCTTAACGCAGACAGATGGTTCCACGGGGCTTCGAAAAGTAAATTGAGTCTCGACGATTATCGTCAGTATATGATTTCTCATGAAATAGGACATATACTGGGATTTGATCATGTGACTTGCCCCTGCCCAGGATGTAAGGCCCCGATCATGATGCAACAAACATTGGGGATTGGAAAATGTATTCCCAATACTAAAGTAACAGATGGCCGGATCCCGTAGAAGTTTTATCTCGCTAGTTGCGCTGATTTTTATCATGATAGCTGGTGCCGCTACAGCTATCGGTGTATTCGAAGCGAATACAGATAAAGATGCTGATGTGCGAATGGACCTCGAATATATGTTACCTGCTGCGATTGGTAACTTACTCGGAGTAATGTTTTTAGTCTATTTAACTGCTTCAATCCCCACTCGTTCTACTGCTTACAAGCTTGTAGTTATATTCATCCTTATGGCTGGTCTTTTCATTGAAATTTACTTAACTGTATTTGTCGAAACATGGCCCGAATCAATTGCTACGTATATAGTCGTTGTTCTCAACTTCTTACTCCGTACTTTCTACATTCTTGAGTATGTTCAGGATGAATGGGCTCCTGTAACATGGGCTGTTAATAGCGTTACTAAAGCCGTGATGCCTCCTTCTGCGCCTTCTGCTAAACCTCCTCCCGTAAGTGATGACAAGGCTGATCGTATGAAGGAGATTCTATCCAAATGGGATTCGGTTCGCTCAAAAATCGAAAAATCTCCCAAGGGTCTAAAGTCTGACACATCTCGAGAGGCTTGGAGAAATATCGTTAAGCCCAGCTTTGAAAGTGGAACACTCACTCTTGAAAAGATTAAGGAGGCCGTTGCGACCCTGAGACATGCTGATGACTCCAAGGTTTCGCTGACGGAGTTCCCCGTGGGCGGACGTAGACGCGTTTAAGTTAGACATTTTCACACACTGATCAATTTATAAAGAAATGCCTCGTGAAGAGCTACCTAAGCGTGAAGATGACGGTTCTATCGTCGACTATCTAGAAGAGGATCCCGAGATCCCTACTCAGCGTTACTGTATTATCTCCTTTATCTCGCCGGAGAAGGTTATCAAGCAGAAGAGTGAGTTTATGAATGAGAAGTTCATCGAGTGGCTCGAGTATGATTGGAAGGTTAAGGGAATGGAGAACTTCGTTGCCTTCCTTTCCAAGAAGTATTCTCTAAAGGTCGAAGACCTCTTTAAGGATCTTGAGGAATTCCGCAAGGTCCATAATGAGGAGATTAAGAAGACCGACGTTCACGAGAAGTACCAAGTCTTCCTTCTGAAGAATGAGAAGGATCTGGAGAGCGAGTTCACTGAAAAAGTTGATTTCCGTACCAATGTTCGTGGTGTAAAAGTTCGTCGCGTCTTTGGAAACCTCGAGGAGGCCCAGCACTTTGCGAAGGTTCTCCAGAAGCGTTACCCTAATGAC
>JACCDP010598709.1_pt1 | contig 21186 bp, 20 predicted proteins | sample 7445841 | NCBI WGS metagenome assembly JACCDP01 (sample SAMN15323441, study PRJNA562643) | freshwater metagenome | isolation source: river surface water | place: USA:Blue River Watershed | collected 2017-08-17
AAGGCGTTAGCAACCCCTTCTCGTACTTCTGGATCGCTGTGTGCGAGACACCGACTTTTTCACCCAAAGCACCCAGGGTCAGACCAGCAGCCAATCGTGCTTGCCGAATGCGATCTGCGATCATGATACCTCCTAGGGTTTGGTTTAAAAGATCTGGAAGTCTACCAAATTTTTAAACCCCTGGGTAGTCTTTGCCTTGGTGCGCGACAGATGGCGCTATATGCTTGCCAGGACTGCTGGCCTTCAGTGGCCGACACGCGTGGTGGCAGGAATTTCTCCTAACCAGCGAGGAAGTTAGAGCAAAACCTTGGAAGCGCCCCGATTTCCTCATTCGGGGGGTGTTTTCAGGACAACAAGCCTCACACCTTCGGGATGAGTGTTTGCGGTGCTGCTATACTCCACCACCACTTTGGCACCGCAGCGTCGCATGGCTCTGCGGTGTTTTCGTTTTGGGGCTGGGCTGAGCCAGGCTTGGTCAGCGTGCCATCAGCTGCACCAGCTCAAGGTCGCGCCGGGCATAGGCACCCGCGCGGCTGGTGCCCATGCCGCAGTCTTGCCGCAGCCGGGTCATCATCAGCGCATAACGCCAGGCGATGGCCAGCACGTCCACCACCGGTGCGTCGTCGACGTGGGTGACTCGGCGGGCGAGCAGCACCGAGGCCAGCACCGCCTCCGCTGGAACGATCACCTCGGCGCCCTGATGCGCGATGGCCTGGCGGGCTGCCCGCTGGAAGGCTTCGATCAGCGCGCCGGGCTCGCTGGCCGCCGCCTGCAGCAGCTGCGCCTCATGCATGGGCGGCTCCAGCGACACGCAGGGCAGCACCCGCGACTGCAGCCCGTGCTTCTCGACCGCCGACTCAACAATGGAGGAGATCTCTGGCGCATTGGCGATGGGCGCCACCTTGCGCCCCAGCGACAAGGACACCAGCATGGATGACTCGAGGATGCCGGCAACCGGGATGTCCACCGCAGAGCGGATCTCGCGCAGCATCGGCTCGCTGAACGAGCCGATCACGAAGGCATCGAAGCCGTCGCGCTCGGCGCGGATCGCGTTGTCGATGATCTGGTCCACCGCGCGGTGGTAGACGAAGGCATTGCCCAGGGCCGATGTGGGTGTGCGGCCGTGGTAAGTACCTGCGCGCAGGCCTTCGACCTGCACGCGCGCCTCATTGCCCAGTACATGCGCGGCATGCTGGACAAGGAACTCGCGATAGGCACCGAGCCCCGCCAGTTCGGTCATGGACTGGTGCCAAAGGCGTAGCGGCTTGTGGTCGGAATGTGCGTTCAAGGCAGGCTCCAGGCGCGGTTACAGGGCGCGTGTGTTGGCCGGATCAGTAGTCCCAGTGCGGTGGCCGGGCCCCCGCGATGGGCGAGCGGAAGGTTGCCAGGCGGTCGCCTCCCAGATTGCCCAGGTAGACGGTGCGAAGGTCCGGGCCGCCGAAGGCGACGCTGCTGACGTTTCGAAGCGAACGCGTAGCGCCTGAATCGATGTCGCTGCGCGACAGTCGGCCCTTGGCATAGGCGGCTTCAGCGGCGGCAATGAGCAGCGGGTCCGCGTCCTCCAGCACCACCTGCACCCGGCCATCGGGCCGCACCCGCACGACGCGGTTGGAGACCACGCAGGCCACCCAGATGCCGCCCTCGGCATCAAAGGCGAGTCCGTCTGGGAAGTCGCCGTCGGTGAACTGGTGCACCAGCTCGCGCGGCCCCAGCTTCCAGTGCGTCCCCGCGCCCAGGATGGCAAAGCGCGAGAGTTTGCGGCCATAGGTCTCGTTCACATAGACCCAGCGCCCGCTGGGGTCGACCCGGCATTCATTGGTGAATTCGATGCCGTCTGCCACGATGCGTGCGCCGCGCTCGTCAGATACCGCAATGAAGCCGTCCGCGGTCTGCGCGTTGAAGGCCAGCTCGCGCGGCACCATGCGCGTGCTCATGGAGATCCATGTGCGACGCTGGGCATCGACCGTGACGAAGTTGGTGCTGGTCAGAGCCACCCCGTCAACTTCCATCAGCAGCGGGCGCATCTGTCCTTGCCGGTCCAGGCGCCAGACGCCGCCGCCGCAGCCCGTCCCCAGGTTGGCGACCAGGAAGTCGCGCTGCGGAGTCAGCGCGATCCCGTTGGCAACAAAGCCCTCGGGCATTGCGCGGGGGCGGGTGGGGACGGTGTCCACCGCGCGCACGGCGCAGTCGTGGTCGGAGACGAACAGCTCGCCGCGCGCCGTGGCGATCACGCTTTCCGGGCGTTTGAGTCCATGGCCGATGGAGGCGAGGGACGACAACTCGATCAGGGGCAAGGGGCCCCCTGCGGTCGGTAGATTCGCTGGGCGTTCGCGCAGAACAGCGCTTGCTTCTCGCTAGGCGAAAAACCGGCGGTGATCCGCTTGAACGCGTTCCAAAGGGTGACCCAGTTGGCGCCGAGCTTTTCCACGGGGAAGTTGCTCTCGAACATGCAGCGCTGAGGGCCGAACAGCTCGATGCAGGTCTCGATGTACGGCCCCCACAGACGGGCGATCTCCTGCGAGGACGGCGGCGCTGGCAACTTGCCGTAGTCGATGGCGGCCAGGCGGATCATCATTCCGCCCAGTTTGAGGCTCACGTTGGGGCAGGCGGCCACTTGCGCCATCGCGCGGCGCCATTGCACAAAGACCTCGTCGCGACGCCCGGTGTAGGGACCGTAGCCCAGCGGGCCGCCGCAGTGACCCAGGATGATGGATGTGTCCGGGCAGGCCCGGGCCAGATCGGCCACGTCCCCCAGCTGGGTGAAGAACACCCAGGCGTCCAGTGACAGGCCCAGGGCGGTGAGCTCGGCAACCCCGGCGCGAAATTGCGGGCGGCGGTAGACACCGGGATGCGCGGTGGTGTTGCCGATGATGGGGTCCGGGTCATAGGCCGCCGTGGCCCGGACGCCGCGAAAGCGTCCCTGCCCGGCCTCGATGTGGGCTTCCAGGACCGGTCGCACCTTCGCGCCCAGTGTCAGGTCGGCCGAGCCCACGATGCTGGCGCACACCCGGGCGCGGCCCTGGCCCTCGAGGTCGCTCTGGGCCCCGATGGCCGCTGCAAATTCGGTTTCGCCGACGGGCCGAAGCTCGACTGGGCCGTCGCTGCGGTAGTGACCGTGGCACTCCACATAGACCGTTGCGACCGTCCGGTGTCCGCTGTCCAGGTCGCGCCTGAATTGCTCGAGCAGGTAGGTGTGGTCGACCAGGCCATCGCCCTGCGGCAAGGCGGCGGGCAGCTGGGCCCAGAGGTGGTGGTGGGTATCGATGATCGCAAGCTCGGGCTCAAGCACAGGCTCGGGCGGCAGCCGCGCCAGCCACGCAGGCTCAAGGGGTAGCACGCGTCCGAAGGGGGTGGGATCGGTCATGGTTTCTGGACTGAGGTCCTGCCGCTAAAGGGTGGACCCACTATTCGAAAATCAGAAAAAATATTCGGGATTTATCGAATGTGCCATGGGTGGCGTGCTTTGCATCAGGTGTTTCCCTGAGCCTGGATCACGACGGGGACATCTGCGATACTTCGAATAGCCGAAATCAATTTCGATAAAAGAAAATTTTGGCGATTGCGTCGATGCGGTCGTGAGGCCGGTCACACCGATCAGCCTAGCCCTTGGCGGGATCGTCACCTTGACTGCGGAGCTGTTGACTTGACCCACCCTCGCGTCCCCGCTGAACCCACCGCTGCTGCGCATCTGATGGTTCGGCCGAAGTGGCTGGCGATGCGGCAAGAGGAGATCCTCGAGCCAGAGCTGCCCATCGTCGATGCGCACCATCACCTCTGGGATCACGAGGGTGCGCGCTACCTTCTGGAGGACATGCTCGGCGACGTCGGCGCCGGCCATAATGTCCGCGCGACGGTGGCCGTCGAGTGCAAGGCCATGTACCTGCAGGACGGTCCGGTGGAGCTTCGACCCCTGGGCGAGACCGAGTTCCTGGCCGGCGCAGCGGTGGCCAGCGAGCGTGGCGGTCAGGGCTGCTGCCACGTGGCCGCAGCCATCGTGGGATATGCCGACCTGTGCCTGGGCGCAGCTGTGCGCCCCGTGCTGCAGGCGCAGATCCGCGCGGGTGGGGGTCGCTTTCGCGGGGTCCGCTATTCAGCGGTCTGGCACCCGGACCCGGCCGCACGTGGCTCGCTCGCCCGGCCGGCGCCCTACGTGATGTCCGATCCGGCCTTTCGGGCCGGCTTCGCCGAGCTGGCACCGCTGGGGCTGTCCTTCGATGCCTGGGCCTATCACACGCAACTGGCCGAACTTGCCAGCCTCGCGCGCCAGTTTCCCGGGACGACCATCGTCGTGAACCATGTGGGTGGGGTGATCGGGATCGGGCCCTACGCAGGGCGGCGCGAGGCGGTGCGCCAGGAATGGGCCGTGGGCCTTCGGGAGTTGGCGGCCTGCCCCAATGTCTGCGTCAAGCTCGGCGGGATGGGCATGCGCCTGTTGGGCTTCGACTTTGCCGATCGCGAGCTGCCGCCCACGTCGCAAGAACTCGCACACGCCTGGCGGCCCTATGTCGAGACCTGCATCGAGCTGTTTGGCCCGCAGCGCTGCATGTTCGAGAGCAATTTCCCGGTCGACAAGGGCTGCTGCAGCTATGTCGCGCTTTGGAACGCGTTCAAGCGCATCACCGCGGGGGCGAGCGCAGGCGAGAAGCATGCCCTTTTTAGCGAAACGGCATCGCGCGTGTACCGGCTGACGCTGCCCTAGGGCAGGCCATCCGTCACATGCGCTCGACGTTTCGGTGAGGCGGGCCGATCCCGCCTTCAGGGCCCGCTCGCCCGGGCCTCGGTGTCAGTCCAGCGAGATCTTGATGCGGCTGACGACGGAGCGCCAGGTCGCAACGTTCCTTCTCATCAGCTCGCCCATGTCGGCCGGGCTCAGGTAGGCCGGTTGGACCCCCACGTCGCGCAGTCGGTTCAGCGTATCCGGATCTGCCATGACCTTGCGCAGGTCGTCGCTGATTTTGCTCGCGACGGCCGGTGGCAGCTTGGCCGGCCCGAGCAGGCCATACCAGATGTCCGCGTCGAAATCGATGCCTGTGGCCTCCTTGATGGTGGGAACATCGGGCAGCTGGGGCTGGCGGGCGGCAGTGGTGACCGCCAGGGGGCGCAGGCGGCCGGCCTTGATGAAGGCGTCAAACGCCGACTGCGCGCCGAAGGAGACCTGCACCTCGTCGGCCAGCAGGGCCTGCACGGAGGGGCCCGATCCCTTGTAGGGAATATGGGCCATGCTCAGGCCGGCCTTGTGCGAAAACTCCTCGGTGGCCATGTGGGGCGCGGTGGCCGGACCGGCTGTGCCGTAGTTGAGCTTGCCCGGATTGGCCTTCGCGAAAGACACGAACTCGGTCATCGTGCGCACCGGCATTTTCTCGTTGACCACCACGACCATCGGCAGGGCGCCGAAGCGGCCCAGCGGGGTGAAGTCCCGCAGCAGATCCCAGGACAGGCCCTTGTAGACGACGGTGTTGATGGTGTAGGAGTTCACCGCCATGAGCAGCGTGTAGCCATCGGGCGCGGCCTTGGCGACGATCTCGGCGCCGATGTTGCCGCCGGCCCCTGGCTTGTTGTCGACAAGGACCTGCTGGCCCCACAACTGGCTCAGCTTCTGCGCAATGATCCGCGCCGAAATGTCAGAGCCACCCGGTGCGAAGCCGACGACCAGTCGGACCGGGCGGTCAGGGAAGGCGCCTTGCGCCGATGCCATCAGCGGCATGCCCAGCGTGAAGGCCAGCAAGCCGGCAGCGTGCTTGAGTGTCGCGCGGCGGCTTCGAACAGATGCAAGTGTCATGGGATGTCTCCTATAAGATTTCGAAAAGCCGAAAAAAATTACGGTTCTGCGAAGTCAAAATATACCAGTGCCCGCGCGATCCGTCGACAGGCAACCCCTTCGCGGCCCGTCTCATCAGGATCGGCAAGGCCGCTCTACCTGCGTCGCATCACACCCGCAGACCATGCGTCACCAGCCGGCTGCGACCGGCCCTGGCTGCTTCCGGTACACTGATTCGAAGCCAGCCAACTCTGCCTATCGGAGGTGTCCATGATTCGTCGACGTCGCTCATTTGCGATCGGTGCTGCGGTGATCGCATCGCCATGGATCCTTGGGTCGGCCCGTGCTCAAACGTGGCCCACACAGCCGGTCAAGCTCGTGGTGACGTTTCCGCCGGGCGGATCGAGCGACATCGTGGCCCGCTTGATCGGCCCGCCACTTGCCGACCGACTCGGGCAGCCCGTCGTTGTTGACAATCGGCCCGGCGGTGCCGCGACGATTGGAGCTGCAGCCGTCGCCCGCGCTGTGCCCGACGGCCACACCCTTTTGATATCAAACTCCGCACCGCTGTCGATCTCGCCAGCGCTGATGGACAAGCCCCTGTACGACCCCGTCAAAAGCTTCAGGCATCTGCTCTACATTGGCGATGTTCCGACGGTGCTTGTCATCCATCCGTCCATACCAGTCACTGATTTCGCCAGCTTTGTCAGCTGGGCCAAGGCGCAAAAGGACCCGATTGCCTTCGGCAGCGGGGGGCAGGCCTCGGTCGGGCATATTGTGGGCGAGCTGCTGGCGCAGAAGTTAGGTCTGAAAATGACCCACGTGCCCTACAAGGGTGCAGGTCCCATGCGGACCGATTTGCTCGGTGGACAGATCAAGGTTGCGGTGGACGCCTTGCCGCAGAACTTGCAATACCGCCGCGCCGGACAACTGCGGCTCGTGGCCGTGACGGCGCCCAAGCGTGTTGCCCAGGCGGCTGATTTGCCCACCGTTGTCGAACTGGGGCATCCGGAGTTGGTCGCGGAAAATTTTGTGGGGATATCGGCCCCGGCGGGTCTCCCCCCGGCCATCGAAGTGGCCCTGATGCGCGCCCTCAATCAAGTCATGGCACTTGCCGACATTCGCACCAAGTTAGAAGGGCAAGGCTTTGAACTGGAGCAGCGCAGTCCGGAGGCTTTTGCGGCCTTCGTTGCAGAGCAGGCCCAGCGGTGGGCACCGGTGGTTCGAGCCAGTGGAGCTCGGCTTTGAACAGGCGCATCGCGGTCGCCTTGTTCGGCCCCGAAGGGCGGGGCAGCTTCAACGAGTCAGGACTTCAGGGTGCGGTGCGGGCGCGCTCGCTCGGTCATCGACTCGATGTGCATTGGATCGCGCCCCCGGATCCAGCAGGTCGGGCGCAGGAGCTTCGCCGGCTGTGCCAACAGGGCCTCGATTTATTGGTTGCGCATGGCGGACAGGGAGACTTGCCGGTGGCCGAGGTCTGCCAAGACTTTCCTGGCACCACCTTTGCGATCACCCAAGGCAGTTTTCTGGCTTCCAACACCGCCTGTTTCGAGGTGCTTCAAGAGCAGTCTGCGTTTCTGGCCGGAGTATTGGCGGGCCTGGCGTCGACCACCCGTGTGGTGGGTCATCTCAGTGGTGAAAAGGTCAAGCCAGGTCTCAAGGGCCGGGCGGCCTTTGCCCACGGCGTACGAGTGGTCGCCCCTGACTGTCGGTTTGTGACCAGTTTTTGTGGCCATCAACACGACCCCGATCGTGCCTACAAAACAGCCATGGCCTTGCACGGCGAGGGGGCGGATTTCGTTTTCGCCATGATCGATGGTGGTCGCGAAGGAGTGAATCGAGCCTGCCGTGAGACGGGTCTGCGGCAGATCGGCAATGTCCTGGACTGGGTCGCGCGCGATCCCACCGTCTTCGCGGCCTCGGCCGTCGCCGATTCTGGCTACGGCGTGTTGCAGGCCATCGAGGCGTTCGCTGCGGGTCGCCTGGCCGCCGGCACGAAAGTCATCTACGGCCTTCAATCGTCTGACAGCGTGAGGCTGGTCGTCTGCCCATCACTGGCGCGCAGCCATGGGACGGTCATCGAGAGTTGGCGGCAAAAGTTGCTGGCTGGCGAGGTGGTGCCAGCTCAAGCCTACGATGGCCCCGAGTTATCGATACCGCTGCCATAGGGCCGCGGTCGGCCACCGTGACCCCATCGAACCCCTTGGGCATCGCCCGCCTCAAGCGCCTTAGCCCTTGACGGCGCCCTGGGTCAGACCGGCGACGATGTAGCGCTGAAAGATCAGCACCAGCACGATCAGCGGCACAGTGATGCTGACCGCCCCTGCGATGCCCTGCATCAACAAGGCCTCGCTCTCGGCATTGATGGCGTTGGCGATCGCCGCCGGCATCGTCAGCTTGTCGGCATTGACCAGCGATGAGCTGAGCAGGAAATCGTTGTAGGCCAGCAAAAAACTGAACAGGCCGGCGGTGATCACGCCGGGCCACATCACCGGAATGATCACGCGGCGAAAGGCCTCAAAGCGGGTGCAGCCATCGACCATGGCAGCCTCGTCGAGCTCGTGCGGGATGCTGACGAAGAAGCTGCGCAGCATCCAGATGGTGAAGGGCTGATTGATCGCCACCAACACCAGCACCAGAGTGAACAGCTCGTTGCGCACGCCCAGCGCGTCGAACATGACGTAAAAGGAGGGCAGCAAGGTCGAGTGAGGCAGCGAGCGGAACACCAGCGCAATGATGAGCAGCCAAAAACCCATCGAACCGCGGTAGCGGGACAGCGCATAGCCGGCCAGGCAGCCAACTGTCAGCGAAATGGACACGGTGCTGACGGTGACGATCAGGGTGTTGAGAAAATTGTTGGCAAACCCCGTGTGCAGCCACAGCTGGGTGTAATGGTCCAAGGTCAGCGGTGCCAGCCAGTGGATGGGTGTGCTGAAAGCATGCACGTAGTCGCGCAGCGACAGCACCGCAGTCCAGGCGATAGGCAGCGAGGCCAGACAGATCCAGCCCAAGACGGCCATGAAGATCAGAGCTTTGCTCAGCCCGAACGCTTTGGAGCGACGCATCATCACAGGCCTCGACGGTGTTCTTTCCAGGTTTTGACCAGCAAGGGAAGCAACAGCACGGCGATCCCGGCGGTGGTCAGCACTGCCGCAGCGCTCGCTTTAAAGGGGTTGTTTTCCTGGGTCAGGATCTGGTGGGTCAGGTACTGCACGCTCTGGGTGAATGCGCCTTGGGTCAAAACCACCACCGGCTCGAATACGCGGTAGGCGTCCATCAGATGGATCAGCGTGATGAACACCAACAGCGGTGCCAGATGCGGCAAGGTCACGTACCACAAGCGCTGCCATGCGCTGGCGCCGTCGATCCGCGCCGCTTCCAGTGAGTCTTGGGGGACTGACTGCAGGCCCGCGTAGAGCACGATAAAAGCAAACGGCACCACATGCCAGACGCCATACAAGATGATGAGCAGTTGCGCCGACCAGGCTTGGGCCATCCAGTACACCTGCACGTCGATCTGCGACAGCAAGTGTGGAATCAGTCCCCCATCTCGAAACATCCATTTGATCGCCAAAGCCCCCACCACCGGCGTGATGATGAACGGCAACAGACTCAGGGCAATGACCCCGCCCTTGAGCCAGGGCGGCAGCTGCTGCACACCCAGGGCCAGGGCAAAACCGAGCACCAGCACGAACGGTGTGGTGACCGAGGTGTAGAGCAGGGTAAAGCCAAGTGCCTGGATGAAATCGCTGCGCGCTGCCTGACCCGCCCCGCTACCCATTGCAGCGGTGCCACCGGCATCGGGGGGAGCGCCGGCCACTGCGCTGGTGTCGGCGTTCAAGCCCAACACCCGCTCGAAGTAATAGGTGCCCACGTAACGGCACTTCCGCAAGGCTTTGCCGTCGCTGTCCACCTTCGCGCGCTGGGTTTGCACCGTTTGTGTGCCAAATGGCCCCGACTGCTCCTCGATCACCGTCTCCATGGCTATCGTGCAGTTGCGCACGGACAAGTAGAAGGTGACCACCAGAGGCAATGCCAGCAGTGCCAGCATGAGCAGGCCCGACGCAGCGGTGAAGCGCACGAAGGTGGGCAAACGCATGGTGGTCGATCAGCGGATGAAGCCCTGCTCAGTGGCCACCCGCGTGTAGGCTGCAGCGGCCTGGTCGAGCCCCGCCTTGGGCGTCAGGCTGCCGCTGAGCACGTCAGGCAACACCTTGGCGATCTCGGCGTGGGCCAGACCAAAGAAGGGCTGTGAGGGCCAGATCGGGGCACCGGCCTTGGCCGAGGCCGTCACCCCACCGCCAAAACGGGTGGGCTGGTAGTTGCTGCGGATCCAGATGGCCAGATCGTTGCCGCGCCTGACCATGTCGGCATCGAGCGCCTCCATCAGCACCTGGAAGGTGGTGTCACGGTCGGCGCCCATATTGCGCGGCAGCACCACGCCGTCCCACCACAGGTGGGTGGCCGAGCGTCCCCCGGGCGTCACTGCGGGCGCAGCCGCAAAGTCGATTTTGCCCACCACCTTGGAGGCAGTCGGGTCGTCCATGCGGGCGGCGCGCGATGCCCACAGCACCCCCATGGCAGCCTTGCCTTGCTGGAATTGGTTCATCACATCGTCGGAATTGGAGGCCAGGTAGTTGGGCGTCATGTAGGCGGTCATCGCCTTCATCAACTCCAGGGCCTTGATCCCGGCATCACTGTTGAAGGCCGGTCGGGCTGAGCCGGCCTGGAAGAACTGACCGCCATGACCGGCAAAAAGGTTGGTGAACTCGGTCGCGCTGTCCCAGCCTTTGGCAAAGGTTTGGGCAATCGGGAACTCGATGCTCGGCTCCTTTTCCTTGAGCAGCTTGGCCGCTGCCAGCATGTCCGCATAGGTGCGCGGCACGGCGATCTTGTGCTTGTCGAACAAGTCCTTGCGGTAAAACAGGTTCTGCGCGTTCTGCATAAATGCGACCGCCGTCACCTCACCGCCTGCCCGAACCAGCATGGCATCTTCGAGTTTGTATTTGTCGCGGTATTTTTGGACCAGATCGGTGATGGGCTGCAACTGGCCCCGCGCCTGCAAGGCCGAGTAGACGCCACCGGAGACCACGGCGGCATCGAACACCGATCGACCCGCCGAAGCGAACGCTTCTTCGGTCTCCTTGCGGGCCTCGGGCGTCATCTTGAACTGGACCTTCAAACCGCCTTTGGTGCACGCCTCCATTTCTTTGGCGATGTGCTGCAGTGCGGGGAACGAGTTACCGATGATGCTGACCGTGCCGGATTTTGGACTGGACAGCCCGTCGCACGGGACCTGGGCCAGGGCGAACCCGCCAAAGCCCATTATCAAACTGGCGACCCCTAGGGATCGCCGAATCGGGTGGTGGTGCATGTGTGTCTCCTGTGGTGATGCCGGTCAATCAATCAGCGCTGCGGCGCAGCCGGTTCTGCGACGCAACATCGAAGAGGTAGCACGCCTGCGCAGGCAGGTGCATGGCCACGGGCGCGCCCATGGCGCAGCGGTAGTCTTTGCTGCCGCGCGCGGTCAGAAACTGCTCCTGCACCTGCAAGGTCACCAGTGTGGCGTCGCCGGTGAGCTCGAATGAGAACACGGGCGCACGCACGCTGATGGCGTCATCGGTGCACAGCTGCACATCCTCAGGGCGGATGCCCAGCACCACCGAGGTGGGGTCTGGGACTTGCATCCCGCGGGCCACACCGGCTACGCGTAAGCCGCCTTCAGCCACAAAGTCGTCGGCTTGAAGGCGGCCACGCAACAGGTTCATGGCGGGATTGCCGATAAAGCCTGCGACAAACAGATTGGCCGGGTCGTTGTAGATCGCCTCGGGCGTCCCAATTTGCTGAATCTCGGCCTTGCTCATCACCACCACCCGATCGGCCAAGGTCATGGCCTCGATCTGGTCGTGGGTGACATAGATCGTGGTCACGCCCAATTGGTGGTGTAAATGCTTGATGTGCGAGCGCATGCCAACCCGCAGCTTGGCATCGAGGTTGGACAGCGGCTCATCCATGAGAAACACCGCGGGTTTGCGCACGATGGCTCTGGCCAGGGCCACGCGCTGCTTTTGGCCTCCCGAGAGTTCCTTGGGCCGGCGGTTGAGGTAGTCGGTGAGCTCTACCAGACGGGCCGCCGCCTCGACCCGCGGCGCAATTTCGTCGCGCGCGGTGCCTCGCACCTTGAGCGGAAAGGCAATGTTTTCTGCCACCGTCATGTTGGGATAAAGCCCATAACTTTGGAACACCATAGCCACATCACGGTCCTTGGGCTCCAGGGCGGTGACATCGCGCCCGCCGATGAGGATCGTGCCGGTGCTGGGCTCCTCGAGCCCGGCGACCATGCGCATGGTGGTGGTTTTCCCACAGCCTGAAGGCCCCAGCAGCACCAGGAATTCACCGTCGGCGATGTCGAGGTTCATCGACTTGACGCCCAGCGCATCGCCCCAGCGCTTGGAGATGTTTTGCAGTGAGATGTTTGCCATGAGCTCTCGCAGGGGTCAGGTCCGAAGCAGCTGCATCCACAGCGCCACCTCATCGATCAGCAGCCATTGCCGGGCCATGCGCGGGCCGTGCCACTCTTGGTGCTCGATGGCCAGCACGTCCACTGTGCGGCCAGTGGCTGGACCAAAGCGACCGTCTCCAAGGTGCCCCAGCCGCGCCCGCCAGCGCAGACTGACCACGCTCGCGCGCTGCGCGCGCTCATGAACCGCCACCTGCTCGAACTGCAGTTCTTGCAGCGTCAGCGCTTGACGCCAGGCCTGCCAAAAGTCTTGCAGTCCATCCAGACCGGTGTGCTGCACCCCGCCGGGCAAGGCGCTTTCGATGGCCCGGTCGCACAGCGCCAGGGCCTCGTCGCCCATCCATCGGGCCCGGACATGGTGCTGCGCCTGCTGTGCCAGTGGATGCACACTCAGCTCGGGCCGGTAGGGCGCTGGTGCCACGGTGGCAGTCGGTGGCGTCCACTGCGGCTGTTGTGCAAGCCAGGCCTGAGCCAGATCGGACAGGCGCAAGCCCAGCTGGTTGGCCACGGCGCCGTGATCGCGCACCAGCCACTCGTGCACGACGCGGTTGTCACGGCACACGCAGTCGGCGATGGTGCGCACCCGCACTGCGCGGCCGCTGGCCGCACCAAAGCGGCCACTGCCTCGGTGGGTCATGGGCGAGTAGATGCGATGCGAGGACAACAGCCCGTCCAGGGCATTGCCGCTGACCAGCACATCTTCGCCGAGCAATTGGCGATCGGGGAATTCGACCAGGGTGGCGCGTGTGCCTTCGATCACCGCATCCGTGCCGCGACTTGTGCCCAGTGGGGTCTCGACGACACAGTCGGCGCTGTAGTAGCGCGCGATGTCGTCGATGCGGCGGCCCTCCCAGATGCGCTCGGTGATGGCCAGAATGTAGTGCGGCAGGTCGCGAAATTCGGGGTCGAAGCCAGGGATCATGGGGGACTCGCAGGAAGGCGGGCTGAGCCGCGGACGATGAGACGCCCGGGCACGATGATGTCTTCGCGGCCGTGGCCCTCTGCCAAAGCGCGTGCCAGCAGGCGGACCACGGCCGCCACCATGGGCTCGACCGGTTGCTCGTAGGTGGTGATCTGGTAGGCGGGCCAGCTGGCGCTGGGCACGTTGTCAAAGCCGACCACTGACACATCTTGCGGCACCCGCAGACCCAGCTCACAGCGCAGCGTGTCGATCACGGCAAAAGCCATGTGGTCGCTGGCCGCAAAGACGGCGTCGGGCACCTCTCGCCCAGGGGCAAACAGCGACAGCGTGGCCTGGCGTGCCACGGCCTGGTCGTAGCCCCCTTCGGCTTTGGCAAACACCGGCAGGCCGCGCTCGGCCAGACCCTCGGTAAAACCGCGCTCGCGCTCCAGATTCGTTGACGACGCGGCGCTGCCCGCGATGTAGGCACAGCGCCGATGGCCGGCATCGGCCAGAAAGTGGGCCAGCGCTCGACCGCCGTTGTAGTTGTCCGAGCGCACCGAGCTGACCGCGTGAGCGCCCGGGGCGTTGGCGGGGCCAGCCATCACCCGATTGAACAGCACCACGGGAATATGGGCGTCTGCGCATTGCTGGGCCAGCGTTGACGACAAGGTGGTGGTGGTCAGGATCAGTCCGTCCACATGGTACTGAAGGATCTGATCGATGATGTCGTCGGCACTCTCGTCGTCGGCAAAAAACATCAGCAGGTGATAGCCCTCCTGCTGCAGTTGGCGCGCCAGCTGTTCGAGAGCCGCCGGATAGAACAGGTTGTCGAGCGAGGCCATCACCAGACCGATGATTTGCGAGCGCCCGGTGGTCAGGCTTCGCGCGTGCGCGTTGGGCCGGTAACCCAGGCGGCGTGCAGCATCGAGCACCCGTTGGCGGGTGCTCGCCGACACGCTCGCACCCGGGGTGAACGCGCGGCTGACGGCCGACTGCGAGACTTGGGCCAGCTTGGCCACATCGGTGGACGTGATGGGCTTCATACGGCGGTCCACCCTGCGTCGAGCATCAGCGCCGAACCGGTCATCAGCCTCGAGGCGTCACTGGCCAAGAACCGCACGGCGCCCATGATGTCGGCCGGCTCGCCGATGCCGCCGTTGGCGATGCGCTCGGTCACAAATTGGTGGAATTCGGGCTGGGCCAGCATGGGTTCGGTCAGCGGTGTGCGGATGAAGGTCGGGCAGAGGGTGTTGATGCGGATGCCCAGTGCCGCCCATTCCCAGGCCAGTGACTTGACCATGCCTTCAAGGGCGTGTTTGCTCGCGCAGTACACGCTGCGCCGCGGGCTGCCCACATGGCCCATCTGCGACGACAGCACCATGAAAGAGGCGGCTGGGCGCTCCTGCGGCCTGGCCCGTCGGCGCCAGGCCGCAGCCGCCTGGCGCAGCGTTTGAAAGCAGGCGATGGTGTTGAGTCGCAGGATGTCCTCGATGTCCTCGTCGGGTGTCTCCAGCAGCGGCTTGGGTCGGTTCGTGCCGGCGCTGTGGACCAGGACGTCGAAGGCATCGTGCTCGTCGAAAAAGGCGCGAACCTGGCTTGGGGAGGTGATGTCCAGTGCTGCGCACTCGATGCGCGTGCTGTGGCGTGCGCCAAGCTCGTCGCGCAAGGCAGTCAGATCGGCGCTCGAGCGCGCGCACAGCATCAGGTCGGCGCCCGCTTCAGCCAAGGCGCAGGCCGCGGCCACGCCCAGGCCACGGCTGGCGCCCACGACGAGCGCCCGGCGGCCGAACAAATCAGACGAGGGAGTGGTCGGCAAGGACATGGTGCTCATGCTCCCAGCCCCGACCTTGAAAGACGTCGGTGCCCAGCTGATGCAAAACGCTGGGAAAGTCAACGCTCACCCAATTGTTGAGGATCTTGTCGTTCTTGAGCTCCCAAAAATCCATGTACGCGATGCGCACTTTCTGGCCGGTCGGTGCGATGCCCATGAAGACGCCGCTGTGGGTCGCATCGATGTGACCAAAGCCCGATGCCCAGTGGCCCTGAGTCACAAACCGTGTGGTGTGATAGCTGCGCTCGGTGAAAGCCGCGCGCAGCGGCAGCTGCCAGCGCTCGCGAAAGGCCCGCAGGCTCTCCTTGGTCCCGCAGCCAAAGTTGCCCATCCAGCGAAAGTCAGCATGGAAATAGTCGCCCATGTTGTCGGCGTTGCGGGCCAGCGCGCGCTCCATCTCCTGGATCACCTCAAGGGTGCGGGCCGAGACGCTGTCCAGGCCTTGCGCGACCGGTGTCATGCCCCGACCTCGCGCTCGTCGACGGGCTGGTACCACGGCAGGTTGGGGCGCTGGCCGTAGCGGCGCACCCGGATATTGGCTTGCTCGCCATGGCCCGCGAAATTTTCCATATGGCACAGCCGCGAGCAGATCGCGCCCATGTGTGCGCTGGCTGTGTCGCTGGTGACGCGCTGATAGGTACAGGTCTTGAGAAACTTGCCAACCCACAGCCCGCCTGTGAAGCGGGCGTTGCGGTTGGTGGGCAGGGTGTGGTTGGTGCCGATCACTTTGTCGCCGAAGCTCACGTTGGTGCGTGGGCCGAGGAACAGCGCGCCGTAGTTGGTCATGTGTTGCAAGAACCAGTCGGGATCCTCGGTCATGACCTGCACATGCTCGAAGGCCAGCTCATTGGCCGCCTGAAGCATTTCTTGGCGGGTGTCGCAAACGATCACCCGGCCATGATCCTCCCAGGCACGGCGCGCGATCTCGGCTGTGGGCAGCAGCTTGAGCTGGCGCTCGACTTCGGCCAATGTGGCGTGCGCCAGGCGCTCGCTGTTGGTCAGGAGCACCGCCGGTGAGGTCGGGCCGTGCTCGGCCTGGCCCAGCAGGTCGACCGCACACAGTTCGGCGTCCACCGTGTCGTCGGCAATCACCAAGGTTTCGGTCGGGCCGGCGAACAGGTCGATGCCCACGCGACCGTAGAGTTGGCGCTTGGCCTCGGCCACGTACATATTGCCTGGGCCCACCAGCATGTCAACCGGTGCGATGCTGGCGGTGCCGATGGCCATGGCCGCCACCGCCTGGACGCCGCCGAGCACCAAAATTTCATCGGCGCCGGCCAAGTGCATGGCCGCGACGATGGCCGGGTGCGGCTCGCCCTGGTAGGGTGGTGCGGTGGACACCACCCGCGGCACACCGGCCACCTTGGCCGTGAGCACGCTCATGTGGGCTGATGCGATCAGTGGGTATTTGCCGCCGGGGATGTAGCAGCCCACCGCGTCGACCGGAATGTGGCGGTGGCCCAGCACCACGCCGGGCACGGTTTCGACCTCGACGTCCTTCATGCTGTCGCGCTGAATCTGGGCAAAGCGCCGGATCTGCGCCTGCGCGAAACGGATGTCATCGAGTTCGCGCGTCGACAAACGGCGCACGGCTTTCTCGATGTCAGCCTGGCTGAGCCGAAAGTCGGCTGGGTCCCAGTGGTCGAAGCGGCGGGAATAGTCGCGCACGGCTTCGTCGCCGCGCTGCTCAATGTTCTGAAGGATTTCTTCGACCGTGGCGCGCACGCGCTGATCGGCCTGGGCCAGCGCACTCGCGCTGGGGCCTTGCTTGAGGGTTCGAATCATGGCGAAGGTGCTTTGATGGTGGGTGAATGCGCATGCAGTTTGAGAAAAGGAGGGGTTCTCGAAAATAGGTGAAAACCATAGCTAAAAATTCCATACGAAATGCGATTTTTCATTTTGCATACGATTGCATAGCGCATACCATCGGCGGCGCTTCAGGAAGGAGAATCCATGCCGTTGAACCCCGCTGTTTTTGACCGGCATCCGCAGGCCGCGCCGGTCCATCACGGTGTGTCCATGGTCGAAGTGCCCGGTGCCTGGCGCCGCCACGCCTTCGAGGCGTTGCAAGCCCTGCCGCAGGCCGTCGGGCGCGACCGCAACCCCCAAGCCGTCCTTGCATCGGTCTTCAGCGACGACTGCCAATGGCACTTGTGCCATCCGTTTAATCTGATGCGTGGCAACGACGAAGCCCGGCAGCGGCTCTGGGCGCCTTTGCTGGCCGCTTTCCCCGACCTGGAGCGGCGCACCGATATCTTCATGGCCGGGCATTGGGATGGTCATATCGATGGTGGGCAAGGATGGTGGACCAGTTGCACCGGGCATTACCTGGGCACCATGCGGGGCCGTTGGTTGGGGCTCAAGGCGCGCGGTGAGCCGGTGCGGATCCGTTTCGGGGAGTTCCACCGATGGCAGCATGGGCAGGTGGTCGAGGCCCGGATGATCTGGGACCTGGTCGACGTGGCGCGTCAGTGCGGCGTCGACTGCTTGCCTCAGCCCACCGGCTGGGAGACATGGGTGCCGGGTCCCAAAACCCACGACGGCCTGATGTTGCAGCCAAGCGCCCTGGACCTGACGCGCCGAAGCTACGATCAGGTGCTGGCCATGCTCGGAGGTCTGCGGCGTTTTGATCAGGACGATCTCGCCAGCATGGGCATGGAGGCGTTCTGGCACCCGCAGATGATGTGGTACGGCCCGGCCGGCATTGGCACGTCGCGCGGGTTGGACGGCTTTGAGCGCCATCACCAGGCACCGTTTCTCAAAGCCTTTCCCGATCGCAAAGGCGGTCACCACCGCGCGCGCATTGCCGATGGGCCCTATGTGTGCTCAACCGGCTGGCCCAGTGTGCAGGCCACTCACTTGGCGCCCTATCTGGGCACCCCAGCCACCGGCAAGGCGGTGTCCATGCGGGTGATGGACTGGTGGCTGTGCGCTGCGGACAGTCTGACGGAGAACTGGGTGTTCATCGATTTGCCCCACCTGTTTTTGCAGATGGGGGTCGAGTTTGACGCGCTGGCCTGCGACTGAAGCTGCTGCGGCGGCCCGCGGCGGGTGGCGCCACGCCTTCGCCAGCGCCGGGCCCTGGCCCTAAAACAGCCCGACGATGCGCCCGTTGTCGTCGACGTCGATGGCCGCTGCTGCGGGCTGGGCGGGCAGGCCCGGCATGGTCATGATCTCGCCGCAAACCAGCACCACGAACTCGGCGCCTGCGGCCAGCCGCACCTCGCGCACGTCGATCTCATGGCCCTCAAGCGGGCCCAGTTCCTTGGGGTCGGTGCCCCAGGAGTAGGGCGTCTTGGCAATGCACACCGGCAGATGGCCGTAGCCTTGGTCTTGCAGTTTTTGCAATTGCGCGCGCACCTTGGAGCCGGCTGCCAGGCCCTTGGCGCGGTAGACCCGGCGGGCCACGGTCTCGGCCTTGTCCCACAAGGTGGCGGCATCGGGGTAAAGATAGGCGGGCTTGGGGTCGGGCGAGCTGGCGCAGGCCATCACGGCGCGCGCGAGCTCTTCGGCGCCAGCGCCGCCCTCGGCCCAGTGCCGGGCCAGCACCATGGGCACGCCGGTGGCCTGAACGCGCTCGCGCACCATCGCCACCTCGGCCTCGGTATCGTGCACAAAATGGTTGAGGGCCACCACGCAGGGCAGGCCGTAGACCTGGCTGACGTTGTCGATATGACGCTCCAGGCAGGCCAAGCCCGCCTTCAGGCGCGGCAGGTCTTCCCGGCCCAGTTGCTTGACGTCAGCCCCGCCCTGGTACTTGAGCGCCCGCACGCTGGCCACGAGCACAGCTGCCGAAGGCCAGAGCCCGGACTTGCGGCATTTGATGTCGAGAAATTTCTCGGCCCCCAGATCGGCGCCGAAGCCCGCTTCGGTCACCACCCAGTCGGCCAGCTTGAGCGCGCTGCCCGTGGCCATCACCGAATTGCATCCGTGCGCGATATTGGCAAAGGGCCCGCCGTGAATGAAGGCCGGGCTGTGCTCGAGCGTCTGCACCAGATTGGGCGCGATCGCATCGCGCAGCAGCGCCGCCATCGCCCCGGTGGCTTGCAGGTCGCCAGCGGTGATCGGCCGGCCGTCCAGCGAGGTGGCGACCACGATGCGCGCGAGCCTTGTCTTGAAGTCGCTCATGCTGGTGGCCAGGCACAAGATCGCCATGACCTCGGATGCGACCACGATATCAAAGCCGTCCTGGCGCGAGTAGCCGTTGCCCGGCCCCCCCAGCCCGACCACGATCTCGCGCAGCGCCCGATCGTTCATGTCGACGACCCGCTTCCAGCTGATGCGCCGCGCATCAATGCGCAGGGCGTTGCCGTGGTGGATGTGGTTGTCAATCAGCGCCGCCAGCAGGTTGTGCGCCAGTGCGATGGCCTGAAAGTCGCCCGTGAAGTGCAGGTTGATGTCTTCCATCGGCACGACCTGGGCCCGCCCGCCACCGGCGGCGCCGCCCTTCATGCCAAAGACCGGGCCCAGCGAGGGCTCGCGCAGACACACGATGGCGCGCTGGCCGATGCGGTTGAGCGCGTCGCCCAAGCCGACGGTGGTGGTGGTCTTGCCCTCGCCGGCGGGCGTGGGGTTGATCCCGGTCACCAGCACCAGTCGTCCGTTGGGGCGATCTTCCAGGGCGCGCAGGTGCGGCAGTGCGATCTTGGCCTTGTGCGGCCCGTAGGCCACCAGGGCTTGCTCGGGCAGTCCCAACTGGTGTGCGATCTGCGTGATCGGCAGCATCGGGGTCGATTGGGCAATTTCGATGTCGCTGGGCATGGGTGTGTCTCCGAGGCAGGCCTCCATCATGCCGTGTCCTTGGGGTCTCGTGGCGTCTTGAGCAAAAAAAGTCGAGGCCTTCAGTTCAGACCCCTGGATGCAGGGCGGTCGAGGCGATCGATCACGAGGGCGAGGACAATCGCCCCATGTTCAGCTGGATAGTCGCCCATCCCCTGGCCTACCCCGCGCTGGAGGTGTTGCACATCGTTGGCATCGCCTTGCTGGTGGGCAACCTGGTGCTGCTGGAGCTTCGGGTCTGGGGCCTGGGGGGCGATTTGCCCGTGCAGCCCCTGGCGCGGCTGGCCCTGGGTTTGGCCGTTGTGGGTTTTGCGCTGGCCGGCGCCAGTGGCTTGCTGATGTTTGCCGCGCAGGCCGCCGAGCTGCTGGCCAACCGGGCCTTTGTACTCAAGATGGGCTTGCTCATGTTCGCTGGCACGAATGCGGCCTGGTTTCATGGCCGTGGCTCTCTGGTGCGCATGGACCGCACCGCGCGCCTGCTCACCCTGGTCTCGACGGTGATTTGGTTGGCCGTCATCGTTTGCGGTCGCTCGATCGCCTACGTTTGAGCCGGGGCGCAGTGGCTGCGCTCCTGGTTCGCGACTTAAACTCAAGTCGTTTCAACCACCGCCTGGAGGGATCAACCATGCACCGCAGAACCTTGCTGGCCACTGGACTGGCCTTGCCCCTGCTGGCCCGCGCCCATCACGGTTGGAGCAGTTTTGATCAGAACCGGCCGATCTGGCTCGAGGGCCGCGCCAGTCAGGTCAGCTGGCGCAACCCGCATGTGGAGTTCAAGCTGGAGGTGGCGACCGATCTGAAGTTGCCGGCCGACCTGGGCGCTCGCAAGCTGCCTGCTCAAAGCGCCGCAGTCGATGGGCCTGCTTTGCTCAGGGCCGCTCAGTTGCCCACGCGCAGGGACCGGCTGTGGGAGGTGGAACTGGCGCCGCTGACGCGCATGCAGGCCTGGAAGGTGCCCGAGATCAGGGGAGGCACCGAGCTGGGCGTGCTGGGCTTTGCCTTTGCTGGCGAGAAGGGCGATGCGATCTTGCGCGCCGAATACTTGTTTCTTGCAGGCCAGGTCTACGGTCTGCGATCGAGCCCGGCCTGAGCCCTCGCTCAGGTGGCGGCGTGAGGGCTCAATCGGCCTGGTAGCGGCGGTCGAGCTCGGCGAACAGCGGCCTGTTGACCAGCCGCTGGCGCTGCGCGAAGCTGGCCACCAGCGCGCTGTCTTCGTCGAGGCGGCCGTTGTCGCGCAGGTGTGTCACGGCTTCGGTCATGCCTGTGAGCGCGCCGTGAAAGGCTGCATTGGCGTAGAGCACCAGGCTAAAGCCCATTTGCGCGAATTGGGCCGTGCTCAGGGCCGGCGTCTTGCCGCCGATGACCACGTTGACCAGCTGCGGCACCGCCAGCTC
>JACCDP010367986.1_pt1 | contig 21179 bp, 41 predicted proteins | sample 7445841 | NCBI WGS metagenome assembly JACCDP01 (sample SAMN15323441, study PRJNA562643) | freshwater metagenome | isolation source: river surface water | place: USA:Blue River Watershed | collected 2017-08-17
ATTTTGTTGGACAGTTTCAAAAATATCAGTTTCATCCACAAGAAATCGTTGCAAACAATCAAATGGTTTTAAATAATATGGCAACGGAAATAGAGGGTTTAATATCACAAATCGGACCTGAAGGAGTAAAAAAAGAACTCAACAATTTAATTAATTATGCATCAGGTAAACAAGCATTGTCGAAAGAGAATTTGAGATTGTTAGGAAATAAAGGTTCTGAACATCTAACAGGACTTTACAAATACAATAAAAAATATTACCAAGACTTTCTAAAGAAAATTGCTAAACAATCAGAATATTTGAAATCACAACTTGATTTAATGAATTATTAATTAACCATTTAGACGATGAACTACCTTATTCCCAAAGGCAAATTACATAATGGTATAATTGACAAAACATTATATTTATAAAAAAAGAATTTATGAAACATATTTTAAATAATTTAACGGAACAAGAAAAAAATGCAATCCGTGAACAACATACAGGTGGAATGAAAGTTATGACTGAGAACTTCTCGAAGTTATTGAATTCGAAACTTGGTGACGTAAAACCTATCAACGAACAATATGCTGGTGACCGATTTAAAGACAGCACTATGGTTATGGGTGATAAGGGTGAATGGTATGGAAATCTTGGAAAACAAGCGTTTAAACCTAATGGAAGAGAATTTTTGTTATCATACTCATGTGGAGACAGTGATTTACCTCAGGGAAATGTTCAAGTTGCAAGAACTATTGCACAATCTTTTGTTAATGCTATTAAAGGAATAGATATAAGCGGAAAAGGTCAAGACGTAATTTTGAAGAATCTTCAGTCAATGGAAAAACTGTCATTATTAGATTGGAATCAGGTGTTGGTTGAATATTGTAAATTACCTAAAGATTGGGATAGTAAAAACCTCTATGAAGATTTAAGTGACGAAGTTGGTTGGAGTTGGTCAAAAGGAAATACAAATGAGTATGAGGGTATGTTACCAAATCAAGCATCAAGTAAAATTGAATCGTATTGTAAGAATTATGCAAGTGATAAAACGTATACTGATAAATTTAACTCTTCTGATAAAGGATTCAAAAAACCTTCAGATGTAGAAAACAAGTTTTGTCAAAAATATTACGAATACAGATAATTTCAGTAAAAGATAAAGTAAAACCCTTCTCCAAATGAGAGGGGTTTTTTATTTTTATCTAAACAATCCGTTAGTATATTTATTGTTATGGGATGGGAATCAGATTATAAAAAAGAAGAAATTGTTGAAGACCATACGAGAGTATTGTCCAAAATTTGGGATAATCTCATGCCCGCAACATATCCATATGTTTTAGAATTTAAAACTAACAAAGCTGTCGAGGTTCATATGACAAAACAAATGGGTCCGTATCATATGACTGAAAGATTTATTGATTATGATTGTTATGTTTTGGTTGATAACGAGCCACTCATTAACATTGGTTGGGAAAAGGGGGAACCCATTTCAAAAGAAATGGCCGACAAAGCTTATGGGGAAAAATATTTCTATGGTATGAGAATGAAGATGGTTGAATTGTCAGTTTATTCTGGTGCTAAAATAAAATCATCATTTGACTTTGGTGGTCATTTAGATGCAAATGTTGAAGACTAATGAAAATCCTAATCCAAGAAAGTAAGTTAGATATGTTGATGACCGAGTATTTGAATGGCTGGGTTGAAAACAAGTCTATTAGTAATTTAACCGATTTTATTCTTATTTCTCAACAAGCAACTGATGACGATGATTCATGGGTAGATTTCATGGAATTTGATTATACCGATGGTAGATTATGGGTTAATAGAAACTTACAAAAGTTTTTAGTTGATTTATTTGGTAAAAATCAAGTTGGAACAATGACCTTTATTGGGAAATGGTTTGAGGATAAATTTGGTGTTGAAGTGAAATATGTTGAATAACAGCATATTTATAATAAATTAAAATTTATGTCAAAAATAGTAAGATTAACTGAATCTGATTTAGTGAGATTAGTTAAAAGAGTAATGAAAGAGCAAGCGGTTTCAGGAGGAGCATCTGGAAGTGGTGTTTGGGATATGTTAAAGAAGGCAATCGAAGGTCTTCAAACTGATGAAGATGGTGTTAAATCAGCTTGTGCAATGGTCAAAAGCCCTCAAATATATCAACAACTTCTTGCACTCGCAAAGAAAGAAGGATATAATACTGTTATGGATTATATCATGACTGATTTTGGATTCGGTAATGGTCCTGTAAAAACAACAAGAACAATTCGTGTCAATTATGATGAGTGGGAGTATGATGAAGAAATGGGTGAGTTGTGGTCTAAAGATAAGGACACACAAGTTCCTAAGTTCTGCGCTAAAACATTTATGAAATTCAACAAGAATGAGTGGAATGGTTTTAACGATGAGGTTAGAGTAGACAAAGCTGTATAATCAATAAAAAAAATTCAAAAGGGACTTAAATAGTCCCTTTTTTTTTGTCCATACTTTTGTAAAACCAAATCGCCATCAAAGGGATTGTTAAATAAGTTAATACACCATAGGAAACGTCAATTACTACGTATCTTAAATGATGATGCATATCATACATAATCTTCTCGACAACTTTCAAACAAACGTAAATGACAAGTAATAATGAGATAATTTTTCCGAGTTTCATATTTCTAATTTTTTGTAAAAGTAAGGAATTGTTTTTTCATATACAAATTTTTTTCAAAAATATTTTCTTATAATTGGGTATGTTTAAATTGTTTCATAGATTTTTTGATTCCTATCGTGTGAGAGACAAGACGTATAAAGTTGTTTACATAGGTAAGAATGAAGTTGGAGTTATTGACTTTTATCCATCTGATGATAATCCGTTTATGGATGACAGAGGTGAAGTTCGTATATACGATAATGGAGACATATGGTGTGATGAGTCCTTAGCAACTATGCTAAGATACACTGATTCTTATAAGGAGTTTATGGATTTCTGTATGGACATATGGCTAAACAAAACCAACCAAAAAATATATCCAAATTGTCTTAAATTGGGAGGCTTATCAAATTTTGACCAAGTAATCCCATACAGAGATTCTAAACCAAAAGATTATCTTGTTGAGTGATAATGATACCATGAAGGTGGGTTTTTTATTTCTTTTTGTATTTATTGTTAATGAAGAAAGTTATCAAATTATCTGAGGAGAGACTACAAAGGATTGTCAGATTAGTTATAGAACAAGACGGTAATAAAATACCTCAAAAACTTATTTTTCTTTACTTGGACGGGTTAAATTGGCACACTTGGGATATTGGTGATGGTGAATTCAATGTTGCCGATGGAGAATACGGAGAGGACGTGTTAAAATTTAGAATTCAATACTCATCCACAGTTCCTGACCATGAATTTAATGTAATATATATTTCAGATGATTTAGTAACTAAAATCAGTAAATTATTTTCAATACCTCATTTGGACTCAATAAAAACAATAATTGGATGGTTCAATAAAAAATATGATAAAAATTTAACTATGAATGATTTCGAGTGGATGGATAGTAATGATAATTATGATATCGAAAACGAAGATTAAGAAATGAAATACGTAATAACAAAAGAGCAATTTCATAACATTGTTTATGGTGTTTTGGATGAAATGTTGGAGGACGGTAAAGTTGAAAAAGAAATAAATCCGTATGTCAAATCGGGAAAAACCTACCGACTCAATATGTTCGACAAAAATGGTGAAATATTCATAGTCTTCTTCTACTTCGAGCCTGGTGAAGATGATGATGGTAACCTACACAATGGTCATGGTAGTATTCACGTTCATTGGCAGGTGGATGAAAAAATAAGAAAATTATTTTCTTTAAGACAAACAAAGGTGTTAGATATTATTGCGGATTGGGTTTCAGATAAATTTGATGTGGACGTTGATGAAGTAAATATTTATCCCAATAAACCAAGTCAATAAAATTGATTTTTATAAACTATTTATAATAAAATAATTGAATGAAAAACAAAGTAATATTAACCGAATCTGACTTAATCGAACTAATAAAAAGAGCGATTAATGAACAATCATATGGAGAAACCGCATTTGAAGAACACATGGGAACAATAGACCATATTGCAAATCAATTTTACGATGAAATAACTGAGGATGAGTTAGACTTTTTGTTAAACCAAATTGAGTATGAATTGGATTCTGCAGAAAGAGGTGGTGAATTAACTGATGATGAGCTCGACTTAATTCATGATTATGCAAACGGAGTTGCAAGAGAGTTAGAAATGGAATTTATGTCAAATAATGATTTACATGAAGGAACCAAAGCAAAAAAACCAAAACCAATGAAGAGTAGAAAGTCAGGTCTCAAGACAATGGCGAGAATAAAAAAGAACCATGAGATTCTTAAAAAATTTAACTAACAATATTACTAACCCCTCCTTATCGAGGGGTTTTTTGTTTTATTTAGTATTTATTGATAATGAAAAAGGTCATTAAATTATCTGAGGAAAAGTTGGAAAGAATTGTTAATCTCGTTTTGGAACAGGTTAATTTGAACGATTATGAGGAAGAAGATTTCTATGATGCTTACTTTTCCACATTCAGACAATGGATTGTTGAAAAATTGGGTGAAGACATCAAAAAATACCCATTATCATATCTTTTGAGAAAGTATGGAAATGAATTTGAAAAAGACATGGAAATCGGTGATGCTTCGAATTATGACTACCAGAATTATAGTAAATATAGATTATTACGGTCAGCAAAAAAATTGGTCGAAAAGGGAAAATTTGTTTTACCAACTTTGAATCAGAACACAAAATTCACAGAAAAATATAAAAAATTATTACCTTATTTTGTAGAGCAAGCAGGATTACCCGACTTCGTTTCGGTTATTTTTCAAGAAGACCAACCAAACAGGGTTAAGGTAAGATTCGATGTTGATTTTGAAAAAATGATAAAAAGTCAAGAACGTTATGTTTTAAGTTCTCACAACTTATTAGATAAGATAAAAAGATATTTAAAAAACTTCCTCGGTGTTGAATTTGGAAATCCCGCCTACGGGGAGGTTGACATGGAATCCGATAAAACAAATTATGTTGGACTTGATGAGTGGGTTAAAAATGTTTTGAATAAAAAAATTAAAAAGGAAATCAAAGCATTATTAAAACCCAATCCAATACACGCAATTAGATTCGAAGTTAATAATGGTAAAGCCACAATGAAAATTGTGTTTTCAGATTCTGCTGGATTCGGAACTAGGTCAAACACTATGAGAGAAATAAGGTCATATTTAGAAAAAGAAGGATACAATCATAGAGTTTTTGAGGTAGAGTATTAAACTAAAAAAAAAATAAAAATTATGTGGCAAGCAAACGTTGTTATAAAAAACAATACAGATTATAATTTAACCATAGATGGTGTTGGGCCAGGAAATACACAGTTAGAACCAGGACAAAGCACAAGTTGGTCTTCAACTGAAGTTCACAACTCAAAATCATTATTGTTTTGGATTACTCCAAATGTATATTATATGCAAGGGAATCTTTCTTTCGGACCTGAAGCGGGTGTTTATGTTGACAGAGGATGGATGGCAGAAGACGACCAATCAATTACAATGTATGCCGATGCAAACGGAAAGACATTCGTTCAATCACAAAATGGTGGTGAAACATTATTGGCTTGGAATGAGTTCGAGGATGGTGGAGATATTAGTTTAAGATTTAACAAAAACTAAGTTTATGAAGATTATCATCACCGAAGACCAAAAATATTCTCTCGAAAAATATATCTACGATTATTTCGATGAAAATTTGGTGCCAGGTGAGGGATGGCAAGGAAAAAAATATTATAAGAATCAAGTAGAAATGTTTGATGAGATATTTTTTATGTTTTCTCCTGATGCTGAAGGTTACGGCGATGAAGCACATATGTTTTATTCTGTATGTGACAATCCAAATTTAGACCGACCTTTACGTGAAGATAAATGTCCTATAGTTACAATCAATAGCATAAAATATGATATTCTTACAGGTTATTTCGGACCCAGATGGGAAGAATTATTTAAGATATGGTTTACAGAGCATACGGGATTGCCTTTGGTTCACGTTGAACGTCAAAATTGGTAGAAAATGGCAAGATATACAATAACAGAAGACCAATACGAAAAATTAATTAAGGCGTCTCTTAGACGTCATGCCAAAGACCCTAAACCTAACATTGAAGGTGGAACATTTAATTTGAATGGTGATACCGTAAAGTATTCCGTTTTTATTCGTAAAGATGGCTATGTCTATGTATATTATACCTATTTAGGTCAAAAACATAAGGTTCATATAATGCCTGAGGAAAGTTTTATAAGACTTAACAAAAAAGAACAGGAGAATTCTGTGGAATCAAGAATCAAGAAAGATTTAGATGTAAAAATGGATAATCTTGATTAGTGAGAATATTAATATAAAATAAAGTATTTATTGTAAATAATTAAATTATGGCAACATTAAATTTTTCAGTGGCATATTCCACTACATTAGAAGGGGTAATTTCAACACCGGTTTCATCAACAGTTTATGCTGAAGACCTTGGTAATTGTGGAACTTGCATGACAATTGTTTCGAGTTGTTGGGCTTGTTTAACAATTGAACAACAAGTTTTCTCTGATGCGGGACTTACAACACCTGTAGTCGATGGATATTATCGAGTTGAGTATAGTGCGGAAGACCCAAACGCTATTTGGCACATCGTTGGTGGATATCCTCAACCAGAAGGATTTTTCAATTAATTAAAAATTAAAAAAAAACAAATGGAAAAGAACATATTAAGTGAAATAGACCAAATGAAATATTTGTTTGGTTATAAACCAGGAAAAGTTATAAGTGAGCAAACAACTCCTCCTGTTCAAACTGGAGCGGCTAAAACTGCACCTGCTAAAGGAGGTGTAACAAAAACACCACAAGCTGGAAAACCTCAACAACCTCAGGGACCTCAACAAATTATGACAGTTGTAAATGGAAGGAATGTTCCGGTAAAGTTACCTTTAATTAAGGATGAAAATATTTTAAATCAATTTACTGCCGTAGGAAATGAGCAAATCAGAGATGCAGGATTACCTATTATTGATAAATGGTGCACTTCTAGCACAGATGCGTTCCTTAAAGCAAAACAGGCATATCTTGATAATCCAATGTATCAAAATTCTGCTAATCGTGAAGAAGGTTCATATAACGCGGGTCAAGATGTGATAAAAGGTTCATACTGTCACAGGATGATGCATATGATGATAGCAATATTAAATATGTCTGCGGCTTGGTCTTGGAATGGTGATGCATTTGCAAAATTCGGGATAGATTCTCTATTAGATTATCTTGATGGGTGGACTGACAAAGCTTATTTCAAAGATAGGGAACCATCAGATTTGCTTAGAAACTTTTGGTTCAAAAATAATGTAGTTACACAACAACAATTCTTAACTGTTGTTAAAAATATTGTTGATAATAAAATAAAATCAATTGGTGGAGACCCGACTGCAGTTGTTCCTTCAAAAACAATTACGAGTTAAAAAAGATTTTCAAATAATAAAAAAGGAGAGTTTAACTCTCCTTTTTTATTTTAACGTTTTTATCAAACCACCCAACTATCTTACCATCAGTAATCCATCTACAAAGTAACATTTTATTTTTTGAATTGACCTCACTCAAAGTATAGTGTGCTTTCATGTTAGTTTCGGGAAAGTTAACCTGAACATCAAACATACCATCTTTTTTACTTACTAATAGGATGTCAAATATTCCAATTAATCCATTCATATTTCTGTGTAATTTTTTATGTTTTAAATCGAAGACATAAGTTGATTTACCAGTTTTTCCTGAACTTAGATAAACAATACTATCTTTTTGGATTGCGTCGTTAGTTGACATATATGGATGTTCAAAATTTTGAATTGAAGAAACCTCAATAATATATTTTTGAGAATTCCCGCAAATTGTTGAAATTGTGAATAGAATCGAAAATAATACTTTTTTCATTTAATAATTGTTTAGATTGCAAAAATAACCAATAATTTTAATAAAACAAAATATTTATAAAGAAAATATAATGGAAAAAGGTGTATTGAATGAGATAAACCAAATGAAATATTTGGTCAACTACAAAGCTGGAAGAGTTATCAGCGAACAGGAACAACCTAAGTCAAATAAAATTCTTTATACCGACAATTTCGGAAATCAATTTGATAGTGGAAAGTATTCATTCAATCCATCTTATACAGACATTGTTAATGAAAAAATTGTAAAAATTGCTGACTTCATTAAAGATGGAAACATAAAAGATTTTAAAATCGTTATTAACTCTGGAGAATCTCAAGTTCCAAATCAACCTCCATTTGACAAAGAGAAAGGTTCATTAGCAAAAAAAAGAGCAGAGATTTTAAAGGCTTATTTAGAAAAAACATTACTACCAGTATTACCCATTAAACCGACAATAGAAATAACACCACCTGTAATAGGTCAAACACCTTGGGATGATAAAAAGGGGAAAGACAACGAAGATTACAAAAAAGAACAATATGTTAATGCCTCAGTTGAATCATTAAAGGAAATTCCAATTCCTCCACCACCTCCCCCGACACCTCCGAAACCAAAACAAACTAAATTTATGATTTCTTGGACCTTGGATAGAGTATGTAATAGAATTAAATATTTTGACACATACGATGAATTGGAGGCAATGACACAAAGATTAAGAGCTGCGGGATATGATACACGAGAAAGAGAATGGCGTGGGCCAGAAGGTCGTTATTTTTATGCTGTTGTAAAATTACAGGCGTTATCTAAAGACCCTCCGTCGGAGTTTTTTGATGGACCATTTTTTGATAACTGTAGTCAAAGCTTTGTGGGGAGAAGATAATTACTCAAACTAATTCAATCCTTGTTTTTTTCGTAAAGAGTCATTGAATTCTTTGAATTTCTTTGATAGTGTATCTAAGTATTCTTTACGAGTAAGAGACTTACCATACCAATTGTATTTCCTTTCGTTAGGTATTAAAGTATCCATACTTGTTTTAGATGGATTATAGTTACGTGATATAGATATCGGACTCTGTTTTGAAAATGCGAAAATGGAAACAAGTGTTAGAACAATAAAAAATATTTTTTTCATGATTTTCTTTTTTAAAACACAAAAGTAATACAGTTTTCTGAAACTACCAAAACAATATTAAAATAAATATAGAATTCATTTGTCTTATTGTGAAAATTAGTTTATTCTTATTAAAAATATAAAAAATGTTAAAAGCAAAAATTTCAACACACAGAGGTGATATGATTGCCGAGTTGTATGAAAACGAAACACCACTAACGGTGAGAAATTTCGTTTCTTTAGCCGGAAAAAAGTTTTATGATGGATTATCCTTTCACAGGGTTGTTCCTGATTTCGTAATTCAGGGTGGATGTCCTGAAGGAACTGGTAGAGGTGGTCCAGGTTATACAATTCCTTGTGAAACGAAGGCAACAAAACAATACCACGATAAAGGAGTTTTGTCTATGGCTCACGCAGGTAAGGATACAGGTGGTTCTCAGTTCTTCGTTTGTTTGAATAGAACTAATACACAACATCTTGATGGCCTTCACACATGTTTCGGAAGAGTCATCGAAGGTCTTGAAGTTATCGATGCAATCAGAGGTGGAGATAAAATTATATCAATCACAATTTCAACCGACCAAAACTAATGAAAAAAGTATTATTTGTTTTACTATCAGTATTTTTAAGTTTTGTAGGATATTCTCAATCATTTTACAAGGCAACTCTCACTGAGTTGTATACCTTTGATAAATCTTCTGAGGAATGGATACTTTACCAAAAAAATTCTGATGTAAATATAACGGTGGTAGTTGAAGAAGAGTTTATAAGTTTTCAAGCCAAGACCCCGTCTATGTATAAAATATACTCTGAGAACAAAGAGCCAATTAATACAAAAAGTCTAAGAGGTTATAGATATTTGGCTAAAAATTTGAAAACGGACAAAATGGTTAAAATCGATGTCTTAATCAGTAATGATTCTCCTGTAGCATTGATATCGGTAATAAATTTGAGTGACGGATTTAATTTAAGGTTCTTTCTGACCAAGATTATTGAATAAGTAAGAAACCCCTCCTTTAGTGAGGGGTTTTTTGTTTCCTATTGTATTTATTATTGTGGAAAACATCATTCGTAAAATATTAAAAGAATATTCAAGTGCACCTGAAGGAACCAAGGAGGAACGAATTATTGAAATAGAAAAAAGAAAAAAACGTATCGATAAACTGTTACCGGTGATGATTGAATTGTTTAAGGATAAGTTCGGTGATGAGTTGGTAAAAATTGAGGTTGATGACAAAAAGGTTCATTATGGAAACGAACTTTATTCAACGACAATTAAAAATTTAAAATTTTTCTTTTCTGAAAAAGCAAATAAAAATTATCGAATGGAAATAATGAGAGACATTAACTCTTATTTTGGAATTGACATAACTTATTATGGAGTTCCATTATATGTTGAAACATATAAAATGGCTTGGAAAGAGATTTAGAATGAAGATTATTATAACAGAAGAACAGGCGAGTGAATTGGTTACCTCAATGTTGGAAGACATGTTCAAAGGACATGAACTTAAATTTGAGGGTGATTTTAGAAACATTTATGTTGATGGTAAACTCATGGCTCAACTTGGACCAACCAAGGGTGTCGTTTCAGCTGATGCATATAATGAACTCAAAGACAATTTGTTTTTTTCTTCTGACAAAGATTTAAAAAGAGAAGTTACTGATTGGGTTGTCAATAAGTTTGGAGGTAAAGGAGGTATTATCAAATATGGTGTAACATTTAAAAAGTTACATGGTAATGAAAGAGATATTCCAAAAGTTAAGAAACCAAGAGACCCAAGGGGTGCTGAAAAAGGATATGATATTGAAGGGTTTAGAGAAAGGACCAAAAAGATTGAAAATAGATTAAAGAATAGAGAAGATTTGATTCGTCTTGCTAGACAAAAAACTGCAACAGACACTTACCAAAAGTTTATTGAGAAAGAAATGAGACGTGATGCTGAAAGAGAGAAAAAAAGAAAAGAATCAATTAAAAAAACCATTGGAAAATGAAATACCTAATCACAGAATCACGAATCGAAGAGGCAATCACAGATTATCTTGATGAGCTTTTTGATATCGAAAATCTTAATTGGACTCATCCTTATGATTATGATGATGAAACGGGTGAGGAAGGTGAAGACGAAAATAGGGTAGAATTTTATATTGGAGATTACCTTGGTTCAGATGAAGGGTGTTTTAGATATTATTTTTGTGATTATTTTACACCTAATAGTCTTGCTAGAGACTTTTGTCCTACCATTTCGATTGAGTCTGAATATACAAGGGTTTTAAACGGTTATTTTGGTAATTTATGGATAGAGCCATTCAAAAAATGGATAAAACTTCATTTTGATTTACCAGTTAAAACGGTAGAATGGATGTAATATGATGAAAGATTTTCAACTTATAGGTTTAGAAAAATTGCTAAACTCAGATACAATCAACAAAACATATCCTATGGTTGACCATATAGATATTCGTATGGATGAGGATTTTGTTACACCAAGAGGTAATCGTCGTTTAGATGTTGATATATTTTTGAATGACCCTACGATTACAGAAAAGAACATGTATGATAATGACTTTGACCCACATTATTTGGTTGATTATCATATAAAAAATTATTCTCGATATTTGGGTATTGAAAATAAATTTATTATTAATTTCATTGTTTGGGGAGCTGATGGAAACATCATCTACAGTTGGAAAGACTAATGAAAAAAAATTCTAAAATACGTGACTACATAATTTTTACAATTATGTCAGGATTTACAATCTTCCTATTCTATGTTATTTATAGGATATACGTAGTATTCTTCTCATGGTGGATATAAATCCGAGATTAAAAAAACTCATTTTCGAGAAAATAGATTCAGACCTTAGTGATGTTATATTTCATCCCTATGGTAAAGAAATTTGGTTAGTCACTCTTGAGGACAAGGGTTGGTATTTTGTTGGAGACAGTGAAGGGACGACTTGGTTCAATCAAAAATTCTTTGACAACTTTTTCCGTTTGTTTTCCATGAATTCCAAAGAATATTCACCAATTATAAAAGAGTGGTTCGAACTCAAAACATCTGTCCCTATTAGACAATTTGCAAGAAGAAACACCAATTACGATTATATGATTGAAGGTATTCTAAAAAGGTCTCAAAAAGATAAAGATTATGATTGGAGTATCAGTAAAAGATGGGGGTTCAGTTATCCTCTCGTCAAGAGATATGTTGAAATGAAAGAATCATTACGAACAGAAAATTTGAAACTCAAAGACTTATGACATTTATAAAATTTTTATTGAAATGGATTGGTTCAAATTTAGCAATCCCTTTTTGGGTTGTTGGACATGTTCATTTAACCATGAATGTTTACGAAGACATCTATGAAATATTGATGTCGTTTGGTATGAATATTATTGTTGCTATTGGTTTTTGGTTGGAGTGGAAAGACAGGGATTCTAAAAATTAACTCCGAGACCAAAATAGAAAGCACTTATTACAGGGTCGTAATCAACTTTCAGTGAGAAATTTTTATAATCATGAACTGCTCCAAATTTTAAAGTGGTAAATCTATCCTTGTATTTTGGGAAAGTGATATATCCAATATCGTCTTTACCTCTCCACTTCACATCCTCACTTATTGTGCCAATCATAAGATGGACTCCAGTTCTTTTGATTCTTTTACCTGCACCGATATAAAAACTTTTTTTCTTTACTAAATCATTTACCATCGGGAAATCAACTTGGGTGATATTACCATAAGGAAAGAATGTTGAATTATCTCTTTCAAAAGTTGAATTGTATTCAGTTATAAAATATCCTTTGTTTCCGATTGTAAAAAATCCACCAATTTGTTTATCGGTTGATGTTTGGATACCAAAAGTTATTATAGGTTTTTTTCCTCTAATGGTATCTCTTTTACCATTATCGTAGATATAAATTCTTGAGGGCTGTCTATATCCCCAATCGTTCAAATACCAATTAGGTTGCCAGTAATTCCATCCGAAAGTAGGTGTTCCCCACCTATCCCATCTATTCCATCCCCATCCGTTCATTAACCATGGGTCTCTGATGATTCTATCAGAACCTGGTGTTGTTCTTAATGGTCTATCATACCCTCTTGGTGTTTCGTTTCTCCAACTGCTCACGTTGTTTTGTTGTGGTGTTGTCTGCTGAGGTGGTGGAGTCGGTTTTTGTGTTGAGGGTGTTGATTGTTGTTGAGGCGGATTAGTTCTCCAATTGGAAACTTGTCCGACAGATAACATTGGAACCATTGCGAAAATCAGGAATAAGTTTTTCATATGCATGTTTTATATTTATAAATATAATAAAACAAATGTCTAAGATAATAATAACAGAATCTCAATTGAGGAAATTATTCGAAACTGGCTCCAACAGTGCTGCGATGGATTTGGATATCTATACTCAAATCAATCCTGTGTCAACTGACAACGGAAATTTGGACACCGAAGAATCATTGGAACTAATGGTTGAAAAATTGGAGGAGCTCATAAGTATGATAAAGACCGGTAAAAATGTTCCAACACAAGTTAGAAGTGAAATTCATGGTGCCTTAGACACTATGGATAAAATCTACAATAAAATAAAATACAACGAGTAATTTACATCTATCAAATAAAGGTTAATTTATAAAAAAAACTATATGGCAAATTTAACAAACGACCAAAAAGCCCAACTATATAATCAAATGTTATTTCAATATCAAAGATTACAAGAAGAAGCTCGAAGAATTAAAGCAGAATCTTTTGAGTTATCTGCTGAACAAATTAGAAGAGTTAATCAGATTGAAGCTCAAATGAAAAAAATATATAATGATACACAAAGATTATATTCTTAAAAATAAATTGGCCCCCGATATTTCGGGGGTTTTTTTTAACCAAAATTTTATGATTAGTTATTTAATTTTGAAGTTCAAAAGTTTGTTTGTTACAAAACCTAAGAGGAAGTTGATGTTATCCTCTGAAGATTATGAGATGGGTAGGAGATATGCGTTAAGTCAACCTCATCCTTTCATAAAAGGTAAAACATTATGGGATTTGTGTTATGACAAGTATGAGTCAATAAACACAATTGATACTTTAAATAAGTTTATTTTTAACGAAATTTAAATCCTGTAAGTTTTTCAATTTCTTTTTTGTCAACTAGATTGTTGTAGATACCATCTGGTTTGGATGTGTTGTTGTCAAACAGAAATGCCATCCACTCTTTGGTTTTCACAAAATATAAAACTTTCCAACATTGTTTTGGAACAGAAACTGAACCTATTTTTTTAAGTTCTCCGATGTTTCCACACCATACGTGAACTGAATCATCTTTTTGAGCCCATTCTCTTTCCATAGTCTCAACTGATTTCCAATCACCAGCATTTAACGAATGAAATTGTGCTGACATGTTTGAAAAATAAAAACATTCATCTTGAATTGCCGGAGTCTGACATAAGTTTTCTGCTGCTGGCATCATATGACCTCTGTCCAATCCACTTCCTACATAATCTTTTGCGATATCAGTTTCTATCGGAAGTTTCGGGTCAGGTTTGAAATTATCTTTACGTTTTAACGGAGTTGGACATGACACCATTTTTTTGGTAACCCACCACTCCACCAACACAGGATATTTTTTTGTTTTATCAAACACCGTTGTGTAATTCGTGTGTTTTATTCTTACGGTGTCCTTCTGTGCAAAACTTATACTTGCAACAAGAAATAATGATATAGTTAAAATAATATTTTTCATGTTGATAAATATGAAACTAGGCTCTTTAATTTGAGTTTTTAAGGGTTATTTTTATAACAATGAATTTCTCAACAAAACACAATGTTATATGGTGGGCACCCGAAAGGTGTGCAACAAAATTGGTTGCTGATATCTTATCACACTATGATTTCCAATATAAAGAAAGTGTCAACTCAGAGGCAAAAGAATTAACATCACCTTATCATTCTCACGACATTTCCGTGCCAGAGGAGTTTATCGATTTCAAAATTATTTGTAGTATTAGAAATCCTTATGATAGAGTTTTAAGTCTGTTCACAAACTTTACATCTCTCGGAAGTAGAATGGTTTATACTAAAAAAGACAAACAAGTTTTTATCGACCGTTTTTCAGATTTTATTAATCAATTACTCCGTTATTCTGAAGTAAGAAAGTTGGACCCTGACCCTGAGAAGAATGTGGTTTTAAAAAAATATGTTGCGAAGTATGATTTCGATGACAGGATACCTGACTACTTTATTAGGATGGAACATATAAAAGAGGATTTGTCAAAACTAGAATTTATTTCAGAAAGTTCACTTTGGAAATCAGATTTTTTTGAAAATTTCATATCCGACAACCCGTTCATAAATTTGAAACCCTATAGTTTTAACGAACTTTATACTTTTGAATCGGCTCAAATTGTGTTCAATTATTTTAAGAAACATTTTTTCCTTTGCAACTATGACCCATTCTCTTTTACCAAAGAAAGTTTGACGGACGAACAGCGAAAAAAATTCCTTCATGAAATTATTCAAAATCCATAATATTTATAAACATGAGTAAAAGATTTATTATATCCGAAGAAGAAAAATCTCAGATTAGAAAAAATTATTTTTTCGAACAATCTGAAGGTAGTGACAAAAAATTCTGTCACAGTGGTAACGTTAAGACATTAGAAGACCTTGTTGGTGACGACGAGGCTAGTGATTACATCAAAGGTGTTTCATTAAGAAAAAACGGTCTTAATGGTATTGTTGATAGATTGGAATTACTTAAAACTTTGAGACTACATCCTGATGTTTCTGACGGTGGAGAACACTTAGCATTCGAGATTATGAATAACCTCAAATCTTTTAAACCTTACAATTACTTTGACGAAACAAAAAAGGAGTGTTCAAGTTCAATGGATAAAATAATCGAACTTTACAAAGAAAACGAACACGGAGAAGAATTGGTAAAAGACATCGAAAAAGTTTTTGCTCAGAACGCAGTTTCACCAAGAGCAAAAGAATTTTTGAAACATGGTTTATCAATGATTAAAGGTCAATAATTGGATTTCTTAATTTCAATCATTATATTTAAAGTCCCAACATGGGACTTTTTTTATGTCAACACAATCTCATATAGATAAGGTCAATTTACAACCAATGGTTATCCCATACCCAACCCATGTTGGTGCACCAAAGATTGAACCTCAAGATTTAACGGCCTTCAAAAAACACGGTCTAAACAAAGTGGACAGAGTTGTGAAGAGAAGATTTGACGAACTCATTAAAGAGGCAGAAACCCTCCAAAATTCCATCCTTCTTCAACAAGAGGTCTACGAGTCAAACTATAAATTTGAACCGAAAATTGGGGAAGTATATCACTTATATGACAATGGAGATGGAACCAAGACACTGTCTCTCATTGGACCCACGGAATGGAATAAGAAACACCTTTACTCGGTGGAATTAAATTCAGATATGACATGGACAAAGTTGACAGGATAAAACGACTTGTCGAGTCTTCGTTGGACACCTCCTTCGGAGGGAATATTCAAATTGTAAGTTTGATGGTTCTTCCTACGCAAAAATTTTTCGAGGGAACAAACACGTGGGTTCCAGATTCTTATTCACTTTTTGTTCAGATACGTAAAGGTTCCGTAGTTTTGAACCGACCAGGGGAGGTGGAGTTTTTTTTGGAGTCCCTTTTCGGGTTTGAGAGTTGTGTTGATTTCGTCTGAAATCCCTAGAACTAGTATTGCTAGTTTTTTTTTATTTTTTAATCTTTTTTTGATATTATATTATTATTCTATAAGAATAATAATTATTGTCCTTCTGACCAAACGACCAATTTTTCCCAAAAAAGTTATATTTATCATAAAAATAGACAAAAAATGCCGCAAGAATCAGTTTGGACAGTTTTAATTACCGTTGTAACCGTTTTGGGTTCAGCAAGTGCTTGGAGATTTTACGAAAAACGAGCAATGAGGAAGGAAAGAGATGAAGAATTCATCCGTCACGACTGTAAAGACAGAATAGCCAAATTAGAAGTTCTATTAGAAAACTCATCTAGAGAAAAAGACGAAATGAGGGCAACAATTTTGAAACTTACAGAACAAGTTGCCGCTCTTGCTGTCAAAGTCGAATACCTCCAGAAAGAAAATTCCGATTTATACAATCTTAACAAGTCAGAAGGGTAATTTACACCATTCATCATTAAAAAATGTCGATTCATCTAAAATTAAACTTTTAAGTGGATTTCGGGTCTATTTATCATTAAATTTCCGCTTATGAAAAAAATGTTATTAGTAATCGCAACAATTTTTGGTTCGATGACCCTTATGGCGCAACAACCAAAAAGACCAATTTTACACAATCAGTTCAGAGATTACGTAGAATTTAGAAAAAATGAGGAAAAACCCAAAATTGAGAAAAAAGATGGTAAAGTAGTCATCACAATGAGTGAACAACAATTTTCTCGGATGCAAAAAATGAGACAAATGCAGATGAGACAAAGAAATTTTCACCAAATAAAATTTAGACAACCAATGGTGTGTGAAAATTGTAAAAAATGCAAGAAAAAACCACAAGCAAGAAATTTCAAAGAATTTGGACGAAAATATTAAGTAATAACCCTCGAGAAATCGGGGGTTTTTTATACATCGTATCTTACGATTGTTTTTACACTTTTTTCAGGGAAAAAATAGACCAATGCGTCCTGAATTAACACATCCGCAAGGGCTCTATCCATAACTTGTTCATTAATAGTCTCACCGAGAAAGATTATTGCCTCAAAAACAACACTATTAGTCGAATAGGACTCATACATGTTGTGAATTTTGATTTTAGTGCCTTTCCCATACATTTCTTCCACCGCTTCACCTCTGAAATCGTTGATATAATGTTCGACTAAGCGATAAAGTTTCCTTTTCTTATCTGACATGATGAGAATATAGAATTTGATTCAAAAAAATCACTAATTAACGTCCCTGACCTCTATATGCTTTTGGTCTTGGGTTATGTTTGTTAAATGCTTTTTTTGCTGAACCTCTTTTTCTTTTACCGAAACTCACTTTTCTTGAGTCTGATGATGAACCTTTAGCCATAGTTTGTGTCTTTGTGAATAAATATGTCTATATTTATCATTATGTTTGTCTCAGAGGAAGAAAAAAAAGAGATTTTATCGAAATATCAGGACGATACTTCAGAAAAATTATTAACTTATCTGAAAAGGAATTTTCCCGTTGGTCAAGTCAGTATTGAATGGATGGAGAAACCAAACAAATACATTGTTATTGACGATAAAACTCGTTTTTTAGATGGTAATAAAAAATATTTGGTAAACAAGCTTGCGACCATGTTAGAAACTGAATGGGTTCATCTCGGAGAAAAAGTCATTAGAAGAACCATCAAGAAATTTATTGATGGAATTTCTCTTTAAAAAAATTGACAGATTCACAAAAAGTTTTTAACTTTGTAATGAATTTGAAACTTACAGGCGATGAAAGATACTCGGTATTCAAGTTCAAAAAAAAGATTTGACGGTTTCGAAAGAAAATTTTATCTTTGTAAAGAAATCGGGAGGAAAGTAAAATTATACCTGAAGTGAGAGTGATTAGTTTACTACACCAAAAGGTTTAGAATCCCGATGAAGTTCTTTAAACTGGTTGTGGTAGCTCAGTTGTTAGGGTAACCTAACATAGGTAGAGCATCGGTATGAAAGCCGTGTGCCAGTGGTTCGATTCCACTCCCAACCACGAAAGTCCTCCGGAATGAAGACGTTTTATTTTCGGAATTTTCATTAGAAGATTTGGAAGACATTAAAATCTTTCTTATCTTTATAAAAAAATGGACAGCGGAATGGTTTTTCATGTGGTGGTTCCCCATACTCACCCGACCTATTTTCTCCTCCGCTTTATAAATTAGAAACAAAAGGTTCAACAAAACACGGGAGGTTTACAAGGAAAGGAATATTCCAGTTTTACCTAAAAACTAACAACCAATGTCCTTTTTTGATGTTTTGAGACTTTATATCAAAACAGAAGTTGTCCACTTCCACGGGTTTGATGGTTATTCGCCCACGTCTAAAAAAATAATACCAAAATTTTCTCGACGGAGATTGTGGGAGACACGACGGTGTCTCCCTTTTTTTATGCGGTTTAAGTATTTATTGTTAAACAGATGGCAACCGCAAGACCTTTCGCATATAATCCAGGGTCCCCAATTTCAGGGACAGAACAAGTAGGCTCACTATCGATAGGAGCACCTACTTCGGGATTTACTTCATCACCGCAATATTGGAACGGACCCGACGAAGATTTGGGTTATGTTATTGCACAGTCAGTACCGAGTAATAATCAACCAACACCTTTGAGTGGGGTCACCGCTTCAGTCGGATTCTTTAGGAGTGAGTTACTAACAGAAAATTCTTTTGTTAACCTTACAAACGGACTTTTCAACCAAAGCTTTACGGGAGGAACTCAAGCAAAGACATGGTTGAACTCAAATGGGTATTGGACTTCATATTCTGATATTTGGCAATATGATAATTTAAACACATTAGGTTGGACAGATAGTACCGCAGGTTACACACTATTAACAGGCGGAGTTACTGCAGTAGATGACGGATATTGGATAAATCCAATAACAATTCCAACTTACTATTCTAACAATCAAACTTCAAGTAACTTATATATCAGCACAAATGCTGTTGTTACGCTAGGAGTTGGTTACGGAGTATGTTGTCCGACCACACCTCAAACAAGTTCAAATCCTGCTTTGATTTCAGGTAATGCTGGCGATATGTATGCAAACCCTGGACAGGCACTTACAGATGGTACAATAATGAACGCTTATTATAGAATTACACAAAACGGAGATAAAACAAAAATTGAGTTGAAAGTATTTCAATCAAGTTTATCCGCACAAAACACACCTTTTTCATACCAATTAAATCTTTATAGGGACTCAACATATCAATGGGTTGAAACAAGGGTGAAAACTAACGCTGCTGGTCGAGTTGGACCATATAATAATATTGATGTTTCTCAGGGTGCATCAACAACAAGTAGAGTATGGAGAGGAAACCTTTTAGGTCAAAATTGGGTGTATTTAGGAACAGGAACCGTGGTTGAATAATGAAAATTTGAAAAGTTTTTGATATTTATAGGTAAGTAAATTACCAATACTATGAAAAAATTTTTTCACGACTTATTCAATGACAACAACTCAATTAATGAGAAAAGTGTTGTCGGCTTTTTAGCATTTGTTATGATGGTTGGATTCGCAATTGCGGACATCGTAACTGGTTCTTTAGGAAAAGACCTTGTAATCAACGAATTCATTTTCAATGCATTCATGTGGTTAGTTTTAGGTTCTTTCGGAATCGGTTCTGTTGACAAATGGATTAACAAAACAAAGGGCGACTCTACAGAAGAGTAAACAAATTCAAATCCCCACTCATAAGGTGGGGATTTTTATTTTATTGATGTATTTACTATAAAACATGAAAAGATGGCAAAGAAAATAGTAAGATTAACAGAATCTGACATGACCAGATTAGTTAAAAAGGTAGTTAACGAACAAGATGAGTTTGATGTAACTATGTCACATTATCAGTTTGATAAGGAGGGTGGAATAGTTCTTTTGGTTGACGGCAGCTCAAGACAAGTTAAAAAGGTATTAAGAAACTTGCCTAGTTCTTTGAAATGGTTGGCGTTAAGGAATTGTGACTTTGCTGATTTTGATGGTATTGATATGTGTTCTTTTAATCAATTACGAAATGTGAATTTAGTAGGAACTGAAAATAATTTTGAGGAACAAGGATATGGATGTTTGTTCAAATGGGATGAGAAAGGTCAGTATCGTTAATCAATTAAATTCAAATCCCCACTCACAAGGTGGGGATTTTTGTTTATCATTGGTATTTATTAATGATGAAAGATTTAATTAAGCAGGAGCTTGAAAAATATAAGTTATCGATTAATGAGCAGTTGGAGATATCTGATACTGAAGTCGTTGATTTAATTAGGAATTACCAAGGAAGTGTAAAATTCATTAACGACCTAAAGAAAAAGGTAATAACAAACAAACCGTTGACTGTTCCCC
>JACCDP011270335.1_pt1 | contig 21171 bp, 17 predicted proteins | sample 7445841 | NCBI WGS metagenome assembly JACCDP01 (sample SAMN15323441, study PRJNA562643) | freshwater metagenome | isolation source: river surface water | place: USA:Blue River Watershed | collected 2017-08-17
TCCAAAACGTATACCTAAAGCAAGAAGTTATCCAAGAGCAAGAAATGATGAATCATCAGAAGAAGAAGATGAAGAATTAAATGAATTATTTAGACAAGCGTATGCATCAACAGATAATTCAGTTAAAAAACAAAATAATAAACAAAATAATGAAAAACAAAATTATGATAATTTAAATTGTAAACATGAAGAAACAACAAAAGAAAATAATCTTATATTATGTACAAATTGTGGGTTACAAATAAGCTCAGTCGATGAAGAATTAGATCATAAATTAGATAGTATACAATTTAAAAAATGTCCCGATAAAGGTATTGCAAAAGATTTAGAAATATATAATTTACATCCTGATGTTATTAGAATTGCTGACAGATATTATACAAATGTTACAAATGGTGATATTAAACGTAGTAATCTTAGAAAAGGTATTATGTTTGCTTGTGTATTTCAAGCTTATAAAGAATTAGGAAAACCGCAAACTCCAGATCATTTACAAAAAATTTTTGGTATTACACGTAAAAATGTTAGTAAAGGTTTAACATATTTCTGTTTAGGATTGCCAAATAGAAATACAGAGCATTATATAACAGCTGAACATTTTATACCTAAAGTTATAGATGAAATTTTAAATTTGAAAACAGAACTTATTGAAGGTTGTTTAGAATTATTTAAACAAATAGAAAATAAAAGTAGCTTATTAAATAGAAGTAATCCTCAATCTGTAAGTAAAGGTGTTGTTTTTTATTATTTACGAAAAATAAACAGTAATATAGATTTAAATTCATATAGTGAAAAAGTTAATTTAAGTGCTACTACAATATTAAGAATTTGTAATACAATTGACACTATATTAACACCTAGTTAAATATTAATTTAATTAATGGTAGTAATAATTTATTATATATCTTTTAAGATATATAATTACAATAAAAATTGGATAGGAGAACATCTAAATTGTTCAAATGATGTATTTAATTCATCTACATCTACATCTATAATTTCATTTTCAAACTCATTTTTAAACTCATTTTCAAACTCATTTTCAAATTCAACTTTTTTATCAGTTAAATTAGTAGATAAATGGGAATTATTAAATATAGTATTTATAAATTTTTTACCAAATACTTTAATATGAAACCAATGTTGACGTTTTGAATTTACTAATACTCTAACATCTGCATTAAATTCATTTATATATTTTCGTATAGTATCAATATCAATCCATGATATATCTACTATTTCATTTGAGTCATCAAATTCGTTTAATAATAAACTATTGTATATATTATTTGTTGGTGCATTATAGTTTATTTTTGAACATATTGAATTAATAGAAATATCATGTAATTCTTCTTTAAGTTCATCATTTAAAAACTGATTTGAAGTTGTATTTAATATTAAGTATGTATTACTATAAATAGTAATACTTTTCAAATTTTTTAAATTATTAATATTAATACCTACTTCTTCATTAAATTCACGTAAAGCACATTCATATTCAGTTTCATTTTCTTCTTTTGCGCCTTTTGGAAAGCTCCACTTTCCACCTATTTGTTTAACAAATAAAAAGTAAAGCTTATCATTATATACTCGTTTACAAATCACACCAGAACTTCTTATTCTGACTAAATTTCCTTGCTCATCAATAATGATTCTTTTATTAGGGTTAATATAATTGTATACCATTCTTTTAATTATAATTTTTAGGTTTATTTAAAGATATTATTGCTTATCAATACTGTAAAAAAATCAATTTATAGCCTTAAGCTGTTTCTGCTTAAAATCCTTAATAGAAGGCAAAACCTTTGAATTTTTACACAACTTATTAGCTATTTCTGTTATAATTGCATGAGGTTTTCCTGCTTTTATACAGTCAGAAAGCTGACCTAACCCCATTATACATTGACCATAGTCTTTATCAGTAAACTCAGATTCTCTAGATCTAACCATATCGATAGCAACTTTACAAATATTTAAGCATTCTTCCCTAGATCTGGCTATACAGTCTAAAATAAAAGATTCTGCCATCATAGCCATTTTATTTTCGTTTTCATCTTTATAAACTAGTTTACCCCTGGCAATATCAGTAAAAAATACATTATTCTTTAAAACATTGACTAAATTGCATGCAAAGTTATAATCAATAATATTACTGTTGGCATTGTCTAAATTATGTACATAAATTAAACTCCCGGCTGAAATTTCTTTTATTTTTGATTTTAAATAAGAATCAGTAAGAGGTACCAAATCGCTAAACATTTTGTTATACTGTATATTATAATTGTTAATATATTGAGTATTATCATTGTAAACAGCAGTAGGACGTTTTATAAATTCATCGGCAATTTTGTCATCTCTTTCAAATAAACGATTTTTATATTCTTCTAATTCTTCTTCTACTTTAGTAGTATAATTCTTCTCTTTAGTTAATTCTAAATTTAATAAATCTATTTTATGTTCTAATTCTTGAATTTTTTTTTCATATTGTAGTTTTAAATTATTTATATTTTCATTACATTTTTGTGTTATATCTTTTTCAATTTCATATTCTTTTTTACTTTTACAACTTAAATAATGTGTCTTTAAGTGAGCTTTAATAGTGAATTGTTTATTACAATATGAACATATACAATTTTTTTCAACCTTACTATTAGTTTTATTATCAGTTATACTATTTGAATTATTGGTTGATATTAATTGAGTATTAGTATTTTCTATAATAGTAATTTTAGTATCATCATTTGTTTTATTTTGTATACTCAAGCAAAACTTTGCAGTTCTCTTATGAAAACTTAAATTAGACTGATTTGAAAAAACTTTATTACAAAATTCGCATATAAAACTCATATTTTTATCTATATATCAATAATTTAATTCTTTAAATTGGAAATTATTAAATTAATCTAAATTAATCGAAATTAATCGAAAAAAAAGTAATCAATCAATTTAAAAAAAATGTATTATATATAATAAAAAACACTGAAAATTTTCTATTTAATATTAACTAGTAATTTTTACTTATTTTTAAGTATTTTAATTTTTTTATCACTTTTTAATATTTTTATAAAAAATGTATATTTTTACTATTTTTTTATAAAATGATATATCACACACATCGACATGTGTGATATATAGGTTTTTAAAAAAATCCATTTATATTTATAATATTTTAAAACTTTTTAAAAGTTTTAAAATTTGTTTATTTAGGATTTTTAAATAAATACTCTTTATAAAAGTTTAATTATTTTTTTAATATTATGTTTATATTTTGCAGTAAATTATTTTCTTTTTCATAACTTTTTTTATTTAATTGTATTTTTAATTTATACATTTTTAGTTTTAGTTATACAATAGTTACTTTCTTTTTATTTTTAAAAAGAAAGGGATTAATTTTATAAAAAATTTCTTAAATAGTTAAGTTATTTTCTTGAAACCATGTATTTAAACTTTCACAAATGGTATTTGCTTTATATTTTAATGCTTTACTTAATGCACCTTTAGTATTCTCAGGTAAGTTATTGATAAATGTGATATCATTAGTAAGATTTTTTATATTAAAGTGATTTTTAAGATAAGTAAGATCTTCCAATTCTCTAATAATTGCTTTTATATTGTCATCATTTAAGTAAACATCATCAGGAGTATTTCCAGCTTGTATAATACTTCTTGTTAATAATTGATGATCTTCGCTTTTAGAAGTTAATGTTGCATACATATTTAAAAGTAATTCTTTTCTTTTTTTTAAACTTAATTGAAGAAAATTATTTAATATAGCTTGTTCTAATATGTAACGTACAACAAATGGTTTTAAATTGTCAATATAATCTTTACTATTTGTATTTAATGGAGGTGCAACATGTAAAGTTTCTAATAAAGGATCCATTCCATATTCTAAAGCTTTTAAACTAATTAAAAGTACTCTATATATAAGTCCACCTTTTGCTAATTTTCCTGTTCCACATTTTAAAGCACCTAATTCTCTAGAAATACGACTATCAATATCTCCTTTTTTTGTAAATTGAATAGGAGCAACTTCTTTAATACGGAATATATCTTTTTCATCAATGATAGCATAGTATCCAAATTTTGATTTAATATTTGCAATTTGTTCCATTCTTTTTTTAATAATTTCATCTGTTTCTTCTTCAGTTGCATCAATCCAACCAGTTTGAGGATACTTAATTCTAAGTTTATTTTTAATAAAGAAATTTATAGGTACATTTTGATTATTGATTTCTAATATACGTATAACATTTTTAAATAGTTTATATATAATTTCTACAAGTGTATTTTGATTACTTTTGTTACTATTTAAATTATCACTTTGATAGGAATCGTATGCATTTTCAATCCAATCAATACTGACAGAAGGATCACAATTTAATAATATAGTTTTAACAACTTCAGGTTTATTTTTGTTATCATTTAATAACTTGAATAAACGATTCATGGTAGAGTCTTCATTATAGTAATCATTTAAAATAGTGTTATGTTGAATTGTTGTTAAAGCATTGGAGTAACTACTATCATAAAAAGGATTAGCTGCATAATAAGCACTTGTATAATTTGTTGAAGCGGCAGCATCATCTACTAAAAAATATAGATTGTTATCTTCTCTAAGATAGTTATTAAAACCAAGATGATTTTTTATTTTAAGATTACTACCTATCATAGAGTGCAAAGTTCTGGATAAAACTATACCAGAAAGATAAGTACTAATAGAAGTATCATTTTTAAGAATTTGATACATTTCTTCAAAATCGTAAGCTTGACGTAAGGTAAATAAGTCTTTAATTTTGTCAGTGATGGTAATAATTTGTCGAAATGCAAAATAGTTGTAAAATGTATCAGTGATAATAAGATCTGGATGTTGTAAACTCCATTCAGGTGAATAAAACATAGGATCAACATAGTCACATTGATAATTGCAATTTTCTAAATAGTCGCATTGAATACTATATGGTTTGTCATTAGGATTAATATTACGTTTTCTATTAAGAGTACAGTCTACAGCAGAAGTTTTCATAATTCTTTCAATTTGTTTAATTTTAATATCTTTAGTTTCACTAGTGTAATACATGAGTGTATCAACGGATTGTGATTCAATAATTTTTTTTATATTTTTATCATAAACTACAGAAGGTTTTGCATCTAAACGATATATATCTAAATTTTTATCGGACATCCAGTCTGGATGACTGTCAGCACGGATAGCTCTTGCTAAAATTTGTTCAGTTGTTGCATTATTCCAGCTAGGAGTGATTAAAAATACTTGACGAATATGAAAAAAGCTAATACCTTCTCCAATGATACGACTACCTAGAATAACTTGGATATAATCACCGTCTACATTTTCTTTGCTATTAAAAATTTCACGGACACCAACTCTCATTTGTTCCGTGCTCATAGTTTTGGATGAAAGTAAAAGAAATCGTTTATCTTTAGGATAAGCTTCTGTACCAAAACCTTTAGTAGGAGCACTGCTAAATTTGAATAGTTTTAAAAGAGCAGAAAAAAGGACAATACCACCGCCTAAAACAAAGCTTGAATATATGAATGTTTTTTTGTGAGGATAGTCAAGAATTTGTTTGATAGCAAACCAAAATTTGATACTACATTTTTTAAGTTGATTTAACATACTCTGATTATCTTTACCTTCAGCTTGTAAATATTGAATCATTAATTTACTACAGTTATAATCATGAATTCTAGTTTTACTTGTGTCTGCACCGTAATCTATATCTAAATATTTTTTTTCAGCTTGAATACCACATTCTCCATTAGGAAATATAAAACAACTAGCTTGTCTACTAGAAATCCATAAGCTTTTTTTATTATCAGCATCTTCATCTTCATCGTCATCATCATCTTCATCTAGTATATTTATTTCTTTTTGTTTATCTTTGTCGTAATAAATACTATATTTTTCACTTTGAAAACGTTCCATCCATAATGGATAACATTTAGTATATTTTAGTGGTGGTTCAATATCACCCATATAAGTAATATTAACATTTCCTGTTGGACTACGTAAATAACTTACTATACCATAAAAATATTGTTTTAATAATTGTGCACCATCTTCTGTTAAATTTCCTTCATTATTGAAATAAGTATGTGACCAATTTTCTTCAGTCATTTGTTGATTTAATGGAAGAATAAGGTTCATAAGACTGACAATTTCAGTGCTACTATTTCTCATTGGTGTACCAGTAAGTAATAATACTTTACTACCTTTAATAGTGTGTAATAAGTTGTGTATTAATTTATAACTATTAATACCAAATTTATTAGCCATTTTTTTACTACGTAAATTATGGGCTTCATCTATAATAATAAATGAATTATCGTACATACTAGGATTAATATTTTTGATTGTTTTGGCAAAGTCGTAATAAGTCATAATATTATAGTTTTTACTAATAGCTGAACTAATACGTAAAAGTCTTGAATCCGTACTTAAAGGTTTACCAGTTTTAGGATCAAGAGTAATATTATATTTTTCTTTGGTACATTTGGTGGCAATATCGTCAATGACATTTTTCTTAAGAGTATCATTTTTGACTAAAATAATGGTTTTATTTAATGAAGGTAGAATACTTTTTGCATATTCACTTACAGCAGCCATTAAGCAAGTATTATGAGTAAGAATATTGTTAGCAAAATAATTATGAGTTGATTCTACTTCAATATCATAGACATAACCTTCATAATAAATTTTTGAAACTTCTATAATTTTACCTTTAATTAGTTTATCGATTGAGTTGTTATTGGAATTAGTATCATTATTAAGTATTAAAACTTCATCTTTATTTTCAGTAAAAATATTAGACCAACCTTTGTTTATAATATATAAAGAGTGATTTAAAGTACAAAAAAGTGTAATATTTTGATTATTAGATGTATTTTGAATAGTAATTTTATTACAAAAACTATTAATATATTCTCTATACATTCTTAGAACATTTCTAATTAAAGGTTTATGATGATAAGATTCCATGCTATAAACTTTTAAATTAGTATTAGTACAATCTTTCCATTCTTCATTCATATTTTTTTCAAGTGTATAAATCATATTTTCTGTATTATTGTTAAATAAATCTTGTATTTTTATGTCACCATTTGTTGTATTTATAATAGTATCAGGAAATACACATTTACCAGTACCCATTCCATGAAAAACAAGTATATTATTATAAGGAGTATTTGGACTCATAAATCTTGCCATAAAATTTTGATGTGGCCAAAAATTTCCATCTGCAGATAATGTGTCGGTAAAGTTAGCTCTACATTCATCAAATTCTTTTTTTCTGGGTATAACATTGTAAAAGTTTGAGTTATAAAGTGTATCAAATGGTTTATTTATTTGTGAGGAAGGATAATAAGGAAAAAAATCTTTTAATTCAAATGAAACATTCATAATTAAATGTAAGTATAATTTTTTACTTTTATATATACAAAAGTAAAAAATATTTAAATGTATTAAAATTTAATTTAATTTAATTATTAGGTAGTATTTATATTCCAAAAACGAATAATACGTAAAGCATCTGTTAAAACGGTAGCAACATTCTTTGCAAATTCAAATGGTTGTAATAAAATGTAAGCATTTCGTTGAAAATAAAATTTGGGACGATAATTTGGATTAATATTTTTAGATTTTAATTGTTTCTTTACAACTTCTCCTATTTTTTTTGCAAATACTTGACAATTATTTGTAATACAATGATAATAATAAAATTTATCTTTTAATTTTTGTATACTTTCTTTAATAAGTTTGTTAAGAGTAAAATTTGGTACAACATTATAAATATTAGTAGCAAGTTCAATACATTCTATTTCTTCAGGTTTAACATCTATACCAGCAGCTCTCATTTTTTTATTTAATTCGCTTTGTAAATAAATATCAACAACTTCATTTTTTTCTAAAATTATATCTGTAATTGAATTTAAATCATTAGGAGGTGATATACTAATAACTAAATAAACATGATTAGCATATTTTATATTAAATACATGTTTTGATTCTTCTAATTTAAAAAATGTTAATACATTCATAATTTTTTCAATATTTCTATCTACAGGTCTTTTACAAATTTTAATAGAGTGAATAATATAATTTCCATACATATTTAAAAAATTTTTAAGTTCTGGGGATAAGGATTGTTTGGATAAAATATTAATAATATTTATTTCAAAATAAAAAATAAAAATAATTAAAGTTATAATTAATAAAATTAATATTTTATTAATAGTATTTATACTACTATTATTATAAATTAATACCATTTATAATAAAAGTAAAGAATTTAATAATTTTATCTTTTTTAAAAAAAGATTAATTATCATCTGAATGTAATAAATATTCTCTATAAGATAATATGTTTGATAATGTGTCAACAATTTTTTGTGTGGTTGGATAATCTTTTAACAATTCTTTTGTTTTATCTAATTCAAGAAATTTTATAACTAAATCTTTTTCAGCTTCAGGTACAAAATTTGTATCTATTATAGAACGTTTTAAAAAATATCCACATGCTTTATCTTTACATTTATAAATAAAAAATTCATCTTTCATTTCTTCTAATGTTTTAGTTACAAATTCGTCAACAGTTAAATTTGGAATACCATTAATATAACCTAAACATGTAGTTTCTAATTCTTGATTTAATGGATCTGTTTTCTTTTTAAATTCTTTATCGGATAAAAGTCTTATAACGGTTACTTCTTTTTTTTCAAATAATAATCTTTTTTCAATCGTTGGATTATCAATATTATCAACAATAGTTAATATAAGATATGGATGTCTAGCTTTACCTAAATCATAATATTTATCTCTTATATCACCTTGTGTAAAAAAATCAAAAATATTACGAACAAACATACTTATTTCTTGTTTACATAATATAATACTTTTAATATAAAAATTTCCGTATTTTTTAACAATTTTTAAAAATCTTGGAGGAACTTGTGTTTTTGAAATAATTTCAACATTATAAAAAAAGAGTATACCAAATAAAACAATTAATGCTAAATTTACAAATAAAAGTATTTTATTCCATTTAAAATATTGTTTCAACATTTTTTAAAAATAAGGTAAGATAATAATTCAATTATTATTTAAAAGAAATAATCTATTAAATTAAGTGTTAAAATGTCATCTTTAAATCCATCTTCAACTTTAATATTAAAAGTAGATAATAGAGAATTAAAATGTAAAGATTATTTATTAAATATACCTATAGAATATTCAAATTTAGTATTTGGAGATTTTCAAATTTGTACTAAAGATGAAATAAATCAAACAGAAGAAATTCAATTTTTATTTGAACGTAAAACCTTAGATGATTTATTAGCATCAATTAAAGATGGACGATATAAAAATCAAAAAGCTTCTATATTATCAAATTTTAATAGTAAACAATATTATTATATAATTGAAGGAAATGTTATATACAATAGTAATCCAATAAAAATTCAAGATAAAATAATTCATAGTGCTATAATAAATACACAATTAAGAGATAAGATAGGTATATTTTTTACCAGAAATGTAAATGAAACGTGTCAATTAATACAATCTATATATAATCGCATAAAAGATAATCCAAAAGATTATATTTGTAAAAAAGAAGAAGTACCAACAATTGAAAAACAAATATGCAGTAAAAAAATAAAAAGTCAGACTGAATGTTGGAAAGAGCAATTGTGTCAAATTCCTGATATATCAAGTAAAACAGCGGATGCTATAATAAAAGAATATTCAAGTATGAAAAATTTTTATAAAATATTTATAGAATGTAGTAAAGACGAAGCAATAAAAAAGTTAGAAACTATAAAAACAGTTGATCCAAATGGTAAACAAAGAAAAATAAGTTCAAAATGTATACAAAATATAATACAATATGTATTATTTGAAGATAATACAGACTAAAATAATAGTTTAATTACTATTTAAATAAATATATATATTTTAATAGTAATTAAACTATTAAAATGGATAATCCATTTAAAACAAAATATGTTAGTTCATTTGGATTAGCAACAAATGTAAAAAATCCTCCAAAAGTTATAAATAAAAATGGAGCTATTTATGAATTTAATTTTAATAATGAAATAGGAGATACTGTATATGTACGCATTACAGAAATTGTGCAATTTTTTCAATCTAATTTATTAGATAAATTTAAAAATCCAATTGTACTTGTAAGTGGAGATATGGATACAACTGTACCAGATGATGTAATGTGTATTTATAATTATTTAGATCATCCTAAGTTATTAAAATGGTTTGCTCAAAATTATTCTGGAAATTTTAGTCATCCAAAGTTAAATCATTTGCCAATAGGATTAGATTATCATACTTTACATTTTGCACAAAAAGATAAATTGCATGATTGGGGTATACCAAATACGCCATTACTACAGGAAAAGGAATTAGAAAACTTGCAAAATAGTTTTAAAGATATAAAAGATTGTAATTCAGGATTGGCAGTAACAAATTTTCATCATTCTACATTTGGTTATCCAATTAGAAGACAACAATATAGAGAGCCAATACTAAATGCTTTAAAAGGTAAAAAATGTATTATATGGTTACCAAAACAACAAAGATTGCAATTTTGGAAGAACTGTAATACAGGAGCATTTGTAATTTGTCCATTTGGAAATGGATTAGATACACATCGTACATGGGAAACATTAATTTTAAAAAGAATACCAATTATACCAAAAAGTGGATTAAATAAAGTATTTGAAGGATTACCAATAGTGGAAGTAGAAGATGATGAATGGAAAGATATAGATGAAAATTGGTTAAAATCTAAATATAAAGATATTTTAGAAAAATGGGATACATATAAATGGGAAAGATTAACTTTAGATTATTGGATAAATATAATAAACAAAATTCCTTACGATCTTTGATCGTGGCTATGCCATAACCCCCTCCTCATTGTAATTTTTTATTATAAATATAATAAAAATAATAAAAATAAAAATAAAAATAGTAGTATAAATTTATTTACAAATATTTAAAATTTGTAAATTTAATAAAAGTAAAAAAACTAGTACAAAATTAAATACTAAAATAAAAATGTATTATTTTTTTTACAAATATTAAAATAATTCTTTACATTTTTGATTTAACCATTTTTTACCAGGTTTATAATCAGATGTATTCATTTTTTGTATTTTTATAGAGTTTGTGGCAGAATCATAACAATAAACATCTACAATATCTAATTTAGTAGGACGTATAGGAATATTTTTTTGTAAAAAATAAGCAATATCAATTGAATCTTGAAAAGAAACATTTTTATAAAGTTCATTAATAATATCTTCATGTGTTCTAAAATATTGATAATATAAGCTACTTAAAAAAATGGATAAGTCTTGAATAATATTCCAGCATTTTTTTAATTCACATTTTTTACCCATTTTATATTTATTTCTAAGTAATTCTGCAGTTTGACCATCTTTACATTCGACAATTTCACGGATTATATAATAAATTTCATCTTCGTTAATATTACAGTCATCTTCGGAGTCTTTAATTAAATTAAGACTTCTTTGTATGTTGGTAATTTGAACACAAAGTTGTTTAAAAAGATAACCAATAATAAAATCAGTAGATTCTGCATTATTTTTATATTTTAAGTTATATTTTTTACAAAATGATTTAACCGTATCATCAGAAGCGGGTTTGAAAGGTAAAGGTATAGATAAACTTAATATTTCAATTAAATCAGATTGTTGAGTTTGCATGATGGGATAAGATTCTTCAATTTTAGGATCATAATCTTCAATTTTATTTAATAGTTGATTGAATATATCAAAAGGTAATTTTTTCCATCCTGTTTCTCTATATATAGTAACATGTTTAAAATATTTCATAAATAAAGTAGATATATAGTGGTAACGTTCACTAATTTTTTCTAATTCAAACATTGAACTAAATATAAGTTGATGTGCATCTATAAATTTATCAAATACAGTAGATTGTAAACCATTTTGTGTATTAATAACAGATGTTTTACAATTATTCTTATTTTCAGGTTGAATATAAGAATGAATATAACTTGTGCCAAAATCTATAAATACAGGATAATAACCTCTTGTAGGAGTAAGTAAAGTTTTACCATTTTTAAATTTATAAGCAAAATAAGAGTGAGGGTCGCATTCTTTTAAAAGTATATTGTCAATATGTAAATCATAATGACATAAACCATTAAATTCAATACCTTGTTGAATAGCAGCCATACTCATGATAAGTTGACATGCTGATAAATGATCATCATTAGATCGTAAAACATGTTTAAGATGAATGTTACTAACATATTCCATAAAAAGAACTTTTCTACATTTATATTCTTTTGGATCATTTGAAATAGTAAATAATGTGTCTTCTTTTTTATTTTTCTTTTCACATTTACAATTTTCACAGTTACAACTATATTTACCATTATCATCAATAAATTTATTTGTAATATTTAAATCTTTGGAGTGATATAAATATACAAAATGTGGTGACATTTCTCTCAATTTATTACATTCTTTCATAATATATTCTTCATGTTCTAATGATCTTTCTGGATGTGCTCCAACTTTATAAACTATAGATTGATCAATAAACTCATCATTAGAATTAAATTTTAATTTTTTAGATAATGTACCACATATTGCTTGGACACCTTTTCTTTTAAATACGTTAATAAAGGACCAATTATTATAATTTAAATGTAAATCATTAGAAATAATTGAATTGATAGATAAGTTAGTAGAAATATTCATTTGATGTAATTTATAATTTCTTTATATACGGAATTTTAAATTTTAAATAATTACTTTTATTTTGGTGATTATAAAAAAACTAATTATTTAAAATTATAATATATTTAATACTAATAAAAGCAATCAAATGGACTATCTTTATACAAAGATAATTGTAATTATAACTGCTATTTTATTTTGTATCTATATATATGCAAGATATGTTGATAAATATAGTGTAATTTATTATGAACGTAAAGTAAATTATTTTTATTATACACATAAATTAGCTATATTTTTATTTTTTATGTTATTGATTATCGGCTATGTATTTTATAGAATAGAAAAATCAAATAAAAAGGATAGAAAAATTATTAAAAATTATGGATTATTAATAGATATGTTATCTACAAAAGTACCTATAATTGGAGGAGATGAAAAATCAGAAAGAGAACAATTAGATATAATTAAACAAATTAAAGATAATTTAAAACCAAAATTAAAAGAGTTATATGAAGAAAGACAACAAGTACGTTTATGTAATATAAAAAATAGAAAAATACAATGTGAAATAAAATATGTAAATGTATTTACTGATGATCAACTTGAAGATGCAATTAATACAGAAATTAAATTTTTAGAATACACAACTTCAAATTATGCACTACGTAATGCATTAAAATCACAAAATTATAAACTTGCTATTGATATAATATTAGATCAATTAGAAGAACTTTATCCAAATATTACATTAAAACAACTTGGTGTAGCTTTATCTGATGCTGCTGTTGCTGGATTTAGAAATCAACATCCAGCTTTTGGACTTGGTAATTTATTTTCAAGAGCGAAATAATATGGGGAACAACGTTCCCCATATCCCCTCCTCAACATTATTTGATATTTATAAATATTCAAATTTGAAAATAATAAAAATATTAAAAAAACTAATACAAAAATAAATACTAAAATAAAAATGTACTAGTTTTTTTAAATAAATACTAAAATTTTAATTTATTTAAAAATTAAAATACAAGCATAAATTAAATATAAAAATATAAAAAATAAATGATAATGAGGAGGGGTATTGGGAACGTCGTTCCCCATACTAGAAGATTACAATATCATAATTATTCATATCTATTGGCATACAATTTGTAATAGATTGTTTCATAATAAAATTTCCAACTTTACTATCCTTTGGAAATAATATACGTTTCATACCTTGACTTGAAGCCCATTTACTCCATTCTTCTTTCGTTACATTATCAGATAAATTTGCTTCAGATGGTGTAACTTTAGTCCAGCACCAGTCATCAGCAGCATAATTATCTGTATAATAGTCGTCATAATAATATGCTGGTACATCATATAAATATGGATAACCATAACCTCCATATCCTCCCCATCCTCCATAATAATAATTATTATAAATTTTATTTCCTTTACCTCTGTGACCTCCACGTCCACCTCTACCACCTCTTCCACCCATCATACCTCCTCTTGCACCTCTTGCACCCATCATATCACCTCTTGCACCTCTTGCACCCATCATACCTCCTCTTGCACCCATCATACCTCCTCTTGCACCCATCATACCTCCTCTTGCACCTCTTGCACCCATCATACCGCCTCTTCCACCCATCATACCGCCTCTACCGCCTCTTCCACCTCCACCGCCACCTCCTCTTCTACGTGAATAATAATATTCCTGTTCAGAAGAAGATGTTAATAAATAAAGTGATAAAATACATATTAAAACAGAAAGACAAATTATAGTTGTGTGTGAATAGGACATTATATTATCTTTTTAAAGATAAAAAAGATAATAAAAAGTAATAATAAATTTCAAATGTTTATTCAAGTAAGACTTCTTGAAACATAGAATCATCACCAAATTTATTTATGTAACATTCAGAAATTTCCCATGTTGGTACTAATATAAAATCAGTTCTATCTCTTGGAAATTGAATATGTTTAAAATTATATTTTTTAGCTTTTTCGATCCATTGTTTTCTAGATGCAGTAGGAACAAGATTAAAATCTTTATAACTTATAATTTTCCAACACCAATCTTGTACAGGAGGAGGAAAACGATTACCAATTGAACTATATGTATCTCTATAGTTTGGAACAATATCATCTTGATAACTTTGGTAAACTGGTATATTAATCATATCATAAGAATTCATAGGTAAAGTATTAAATGGATCATCATAATAAAATAAACCATTATTATAATAGTTATTATAACCTAAAAGTGGATATGGATATGTCCCATAAGTATAAGGTTGATTATCATTTACAATTGGCTCATTAAAATTACGAATTTTATTAGTATTAGTATTATTTATAATTATATTATTACCTTTTTTGTTTCTTCTTTCATTTCTTCTTTCATTTCTTCTTTCATTTCTTCTTTCATTTCTTCTTTCATTTCTTCTTTCATTTCTTCTTTCATTTCTTCTTTCATTCCTTCTTTCATTTATTTTAATATTATTTTGTAATGGAATACGAGTCGGTGTGCCTATAGGTGTGCCTATAGGTGAACTTATATTAGAAGATGATGGTGAATTATTAACAGATGATGAAGGTGAAGAAGATTTAGAAGAAGAATTATAAATTCTAAAGTCAAAATATTCTGGATCATTTATACAATAAAAAATGATAAATAATATAATAATAATAATAGTAATAAAAATATTTAATTTATTAAGATTTAGTTTATTCATTTAATAAATAGCAAATTAAAATAATTATTTTCTACTTTTACTTTTTCTTTTACGTAAGGAACTAGATCTTGATCTTTGAAGCTTTGCTTTTTCCCTACTACCCTCTTTTTTTCTTTTTACACTTCTACTTTTACTTCTACTTTTACTTCTTTTTGATAAACTAGGTTCCTTTATTTTACTTTTTGATTGAACATATTCTGGTAAAGAAGAGTAATCTGTTTTTTCAGACCACTCCTGACAATCCCAATTTTTATTTTTACCTTGTTTTTGGAGGATATAACATAATTTCATTTGTTTTTTGCTGACAAAAGGCATTTTATATTTATTATTTTTTATTAATAGTGTTTAAAAATAATAGTAAATAATTATTTTTTTCTAGTTTAATAAATAAAAATAAGTATGTCTGGATTAAAACAATTTTATATGAAAAATATTAAAATTTTTACTGTTATTTTAGTGTTAATTGCTATATTTGTAGCATATAAATGTTATACTAAATATACAGCAGCACAAGAAGCTAAAAAAATGGCAGCAGCTTTAAAACAAAAAGAAAAGAATGAATCTTCTGAATATTATCGTTATGGTTTAGAACTTTCAGAAATAGCAAGATTACAATTTGATAAACCATCTGTAACTACAGGTTTATATGATACACCATTATCACGTGTAGATTTTGGTACATATGGTGTAACATCTGAAGATCCATTAGAAAATATTATTTATGGAGATATAAAAAGTTTTGGAGGTAGTGCTCAAGAAAAACAAAGAAGATCAAAAGCTAAAGATTTAAGTGAATTTACAGCATATGGTGGTGAAGATACATCTATGTTATAAAAAATTAAGATAATAAACATTAAATTTCAAAATTGAATTATTTTAATAATTATAATTAATTATTAAATAAAATCATAGTTAATAATTAAATATGATAAAGGATATAATTATTACAGAACAAATAACTATTCCTCCAAAATTATTAAATGATAAGCTTATGTCAACTATAGAATCTATATTTTCAAAAAAAGTAATAGGAAGATGTGATGATACAATAGGATATATTATGGAACTAATTCAAATACAAAATATAAAAGGTGGAAATATAATTGGTGATAATGCAAATGTAATTTATGATGTTAGTGCAAAAGTGAAATCGTTTATGATTGATAAAGATGAAATAATAAATGCAATTGTAACAAAAATAGATAGTAAAGGATTATTTGCACAAGCTGGTCCTTTTCAAATTTATGTATCTGTATCAAAGATACCATCAAGTTATCGTTTTGAAAATGGAACAACTCCATCATTTATTAAAGAAGATGGTTCAAATGTAATAAAATTAAATAGTATGATACCTATTAAAGTAATAGGTAAAAAGTTATCAGGAGTAAATAAAATGGTAGTTGGTTCAATAGACTAAAATGGGGAACTACGTTTCCCATACCTCCTCCTAAGTAAGTTTTATTTTCTTATTATAATAAGAAAACTATTATAAAATATTTTTTATTGTGTATTTACAATAAAAATAAAAATAATGAAGAGGAGGTAATAAAGGAACCTAAGGTTCCTTTATTTAGAGTGTTAAAATAGTTTGAAATAATTCTAAAGCACCAATAATAGTACCTTCTTGAGCAAAATTTTCATTTTCTTTTTGAACTAATACTTCAATTTGCACAGGTATATTTTGAGTATTATAAACCCATTTTGATTCTGTTTCATTGACACATTTAATACGATCATGTAATATATTATCTTGAGGAACTTGATAACGTTGAGGTTGAAGATGTAATTCATTAAATTCTTTTTCTGGATTCATGGTAGAGCGAGTTTGAAAATTAATCCAATCAATTTCAGATAATCTAACTTGTGTTCCTATATCAATATTAAAATTTGTATTAGGTGCAATAGCAACCAAATATTTTACATCTGGTCCACTTGTAAGTGGTTCAACAACAGCTTTAAAAACACTTAAACGATGACTAGGTACATCATGAGTTTTTGTCATAGTAATATTTGAATATAAATCACGAATAGCATTTCTTATTTTTTGTTTCATATTGCCTATAGTTTCTAATTTTGGTAAACCATTTGATAATTTTGGAGTATTTTCTATAACATCTTCAATTACTTCTGCTCCTTTCCATTGATTATTATATAAATCTGGAAAGCGATGAGGTTGTAAATTTTTATTTGTATTTTCAATTTGTTGTTTTTGTTTATGATTTTGTAAATACGAACCATTATTTTGTATTTCTAATGGATTATTATTAATTCTATTTATATTAGATTGAGGTTGAGGTATAATTTCAAACTGTTTATTTAATTGTGGATATTGAGGTTGAACCATTGGTTGAATAGGTTGTTGAGGATAATATGGAGGTTGAACCATTGGCTGAATAGGTTGTTGAGGATAATATTGAGGTTGAACTATTGGCTGAATAGGTTGTTGAGGATAATACTGTGATTGATTGTATGTTTGATATTGTTGAAAAGGTGTTTGACCAGGAGGTAAATGATAATAAACAGGTTGTCCAATTTGTTGTGGAGGATAATATTGAGGTTGACTTATTTGTTGAGGAGGATAATATTGAGGTTGTTGAATAGATTGTTGATTATAATATTGAGGTTGAGGTTGATAAATTGGATTTGATTTTTGTAATGAATGCTGAGGATTAATTTGAGGACGAGTAGGATATGAATTTAAAGAAGGAGCTAAATTGCTAAAAGAGTTTTCTGATGGTAAATCATCTATTTGAAGTTTGGTAATTCCATGTTTAGGAGTATTTGACATTCTTAAATATAATATGATTTACTAATTTATACAATAGTATTTAACTTTAAATTAGTAAAAATAAAATAGAATTAGTAATTCCACATTGTACCCCAATGACGTTGTTTATTATTTAACTTAATACCATTAAATTGTTGTAAACCACTATCAATATCATATCTCGTAACCCAAATATCTAATTTATTATTATTTTCAATTTGTTGATATTCATCACGTATAGCATTTGTTATATAATTAATTACCATTTTTTGCATAACATCTGCAGATTGTACAGATGTTTGATAAATACTATCAGCAACGCTTCTTATAGTATCATTTGGTACAATAATATTTTTACCTTCAGGATGTACACCAGTTAATTGTTTTGTAATAATATCGCTCATAAATGCAATACTTTTATCACTCATAAGTGTATTATATCTATCACCAGCTGTCCATGCAAAATAACGGTAGTTATCATTAATAGAATGTAATCCTTTATAAGTATCCGATGAAGTAGTTTCATTATTGATATTATATTTAGCACCTTCAAAAGGGTTATATTCTGTAGTTAAATTTTTCCATACTTTATAATAAGGATGAGTTTGCATTTTTTATATTTAGAAGTATATACTTTAATGTTATATATATATTATTTTTACTTTTTACTTTTTTTACATTTAAAAATATAATTGTAACAAAAAAGTAAAAATTGATTAATTATTTCATTTTACTTATTTAGTTTAATTCAAAGTAAATAATATTATCTTTGTCACTTTTTAAAGAGTATTAAAATATGAATTTTACAGTTGGTTTAAATAGTATTAATGATAATATAAATGATATAAATGATATAAAAAATGATAATAAATATAATATTGAAGAATATTTAACTCCTGAGTATTTTATCTCTACTATATTATGTTTAAAAAGTTTAAAAGAGTTTTACAATATTAATTTTATATCATTAAATGATATTAACCTTTCTTTTACCCTTAATAAAAAAAATCCACCTAAGTTTATTTTATTATCAAAAGGAATTTTACAAGTTCAATCTGATTTATCCCCGTTAATAATATGTAGTTCAAAAGTAAATAGTATTTATCGTATGGATCATTTTTATTCTTATGATGGTTTGCCTTCTATATTTATTTATTTATTAAATTTATTGTATAATAAATATAAAGATAATAAACGTTATTATTCATCATTTATCAAACCATTTTTTGATAGTTTTGGTGAGTCTATTTCTTTTTTAATAAAAGAAAACAAATTAGAATATTTAAATGTTGATACATTACCATCATTTGAAGAATTATGTGAACAATCATATAGTATTTTTTCAAAATTTATAACTATTATTAATCCTCCAATTAAGCCGTATGGTTTATTAAATAATAATTTAGATAATCAAAGTGATACTAAAACTGATACTAAAAGTAAAACAAATAGTAATATATTATTAGGTAAAAAAGAAAGTAATCAATATGATAAAAAATTAGAAGATTATATAAATACAGTATCGCCAAGTATAAATTATAATATTGAAAAATTAAAAGGAAAATATAATATTTATATGTTTCCAAGTATAAAATCAACTATTGATATAATTTATCCAAATATAGAAATGGAAAGTAAAATTAAAGAAATGTCAAAAGAAATGAAAAGTATATTTAATTATTGGTTAATGGGTGGAAAAGTAAATATATATTATTCTTTTATACAACGTTTAAAGAAATTTGAAAATCAATATTTAATTCATAGTTTATTTGAGCAATCAAATTTTCAAAAATTATTTAATTATCCACAAACTTGGTCACTTTCACAAGTTAAAAGTATTCAAGATAAAAATGTTTTAGAATATGTTGTTGGAAAATTTTTATTTGGAAAACAAAGAAATATAGTTGAAAATAAAATATTAAAAAGTTTAATTAAAGATTACTCAGATCAAGATGATTTAACATTTTATAATGAATGTCAGCGTTATTATAAACATTCTGAATTTGATAGAAGTATAGCAAGAGTAAAAGAATTAGATAAATTAAATATATGGAGTTTAATTAAAACAGAAAATATAAAAGATATAAAATATCTTGATTTTGGTGGAGGTGATGGTCAAAATGCATTTGCTATAGCAAATAAATTAAAATGTAAAAAAGGTGATGTATTTGTAAGTGATATTCAAAGTTGGTTTGGTAATGAAAATGTGCAAAAATATAAAGATTTGTTGACTTATCGTTATTTAAAAACATTTTATTTACCTTTTGAAGATAATACATTTAATTTTATTACTATGTTTCAAGTATTACATCATATTCGCGAATATAATTATACTGTTAAAGAATTATATAGAATTTTAAAAGATGATGGAATTCTTTTAATACGTGAACATGATTGTATTAATGATACAGTTGCTACTTTAATAGATATTGAACATTCTTTATTTGAAATTAGTGGAAAAGTAAATGTTGATTATTCTTATTTGCAAGAATATTATGCACATTATTTTTCAAAAAAAGAATTATATGATTTATTACATTCAGTTGGTTTTGTTCAAGTACAAAAAAGTAAAGGTGTACCACTAGAAACTGAACCTGTTGGTGAAACAAGATATTATTTAACTGTATTTAAGAAAGTTAATAATAATAATAATAATACTGATATAGATATAAATACAGTATTAGAACAAATTGATGATTGATTAAATTTGTACTATAAATTTAAAAATGGAAAAATGTTTACTATTTAAATTTAAATAGTAAAAAATAAAAGAATAGTAAAAGAATAATAAAAGAATAGTAAAAGAATACAAATGTATAAAAAAGAAAAAAAAGAGTGTATAGTATGTTATGAAGAATTAACTACTAAAGATAAACCAATAAAAGAATGTGGTCATCATATTCA
>JACCDP011386149.1_pt1 | contig 21167 bp, 10 predicted proteins | sample 7445841 | NCBI WGS metagenome assembly JACCDP01 (sample SAMN15323441, study PRJNA562643) | freshwater metagenome | isolation source: river surface water | place: USA:Blue River Watershed | collected 2017-08-17
CAAAAACTTGTGGTGATAGCTAAATGGCCCTGCGGGATGTTTGGCCACTGCTACGCCAACATAACTCTTTTCATAACCAACCCCTTTGAGATAAAGCTTGAAAAAAGCCACAAACTCCCTGTTCCTCTGATTGTAGACCACTTTGGGCCTTTCAAGGATGCAGCCATAGGCCAGATCATTTGTGGTATCCTTGAAATCAACCCCCAAAACAATACCCTTGTCCTTCCAGTTCATCAAATCCTTTGAGGCGTAGCAATGAATGCCACCATCAGCGAACTGCGCTTCTGACTTGCCTTCCAGCTTGTGTTCACCATACCAATAATACATCCCCTCATGAAAAAGAACGCCACCGCCATGTGCATTGATGGGCAGACCCTTGTTGTCTGTCCATATTTTGGCTGGAGAAAAAACGGATATTTTTTGTGCATTTGATACGGCACACTGTATGATGATGGTGATGAGGATGAATAGCTTTTTCATTTTGGCAAAATCATTGTGAGACTGTGACGGACTCAAATTGGGGGGTTCCCTAAAAGTATCCCAAAGTTCCCAATGGAAAGACAAATTCTTTTAAGGAGAATGATCAGGTCAATTGAGGGAGTATTATCTTTACTACCAGTAAAACACATCATGATGAACAAACTAATTTTTTCTACAATAGTCCTGCTGGTTTCACTTTCATCGTATGCACAACCTCCTGCAGGCAATGCTGACAAGGGTGATTTTTATGGAGCGAAGGTAAAGGCAAAAGGGGCCATTCCTTTGGCTGAACTTGTCAGCCAATTGGAAAAAGAACCAAGCCTACCTGAGGCCAAGATCAGTGCAAAAATTGTGGAGGTTTGCCCTAACAAAGGATGTTGGCTCAAACTTGAACTTCCTGACGGAAAACAAGCGACTGTAAAAATGAAAGACTATGGGTTTTTTGTCCCATTGGCTGCCAAGGGAAAAACTGTTGTAATTGATGGCCAGGCCGCGTTGAAAACAGTTTCTGTAAATGAGCTCAGGCATTTTGCTGAAGATGCCAAGAAATCAAAAGCAGAAATTGATGCTATCACCCAACCGAAGACTGAAGTGAATATTCTTGCAAAGGGGATTGTTGTGGTTGATTAGCTCAAATAGCTGGAACTAAAACTAACGATCAGTGCAGTTTTTAAAGGTATTCAAACATAAGTAGGTCCAATGTTTAGGCAGATAAAGAAGTTTGATTTCACTCTTCATTGATTTATTGTTTTCTATAATCAAATACCCTGTATATTTTTTCTGTATTATTTGTAAATAACTCAAACATTGTGCTATTGTTTTTCCTCAAATAAAATATACGTTCTTTTTGTTCTTGCACTATTATGATTGAAGAATCATTCTTGATGATGTAATTAAAATCATTCACACTATTGTTGAATTTTGTTTCCCCCTTGCCATTGGGTTTGAAAATTAAATGTTCATTATTGAATTTCCATAAACCAATAATTTTACTTTCGGTGATACTCGTAGATGGATACTGATTTTCCATACGCCTATCCAATATATTTTGAATTGTTTCAATATTGATGTTTTTAATGTTGAATTCACTAATAAAAAGATTTGCAATTTCCATTACACTCTTTTTGAAAACGTCTGGATAAGCGGCACTTAAGCAAGTATGATTAATTTTATCATAGAGTACAACCTTTGCCTTTGCACCAGATTTATTAATCTTCTCAGCAAAATTTATACTTTGGGTATAATGACATAACCTATCTTCTTTACCATGCAATAAGAGTGACGCTGGTGGCTCTTCTTTTAAATTATGAAATGCAGATGCCATTTTAATTTTTTCATCAGTTTCTAAGCCATAATTTTTTCTTGCTTCGGCATTTGGAAATGGGGATTTATTTTCATCATGGTCTACCAAGTTATACATTCCCTCTGCACCAACATAAATCTTGCAATTCGGATATTTTTGAGCTATCACTGCAGAAAGGGTAGATCCCGCTGAAGCACCTCCAAAACCAATCCTTGTTGTGTCAGCATTAAATCTGTTTGCGTTGTCTAAAAACCACTTAACACTGGATTCTAAATCGTTTATTGCATCGAAAAAACTGGCATTATTCCCTTTACAACGGTAGGCCAACCCAACATAAATAATTCCCAGCGCATCGGACAAGATGTCTGCATCACCTGAAAGCGTAGCTGGAGGAACTTCATTTTGTGTGCCTCCATTCCATCCACCACCATGTACAAAAAAGTAAATAGGGCTTTTCTCTGTGGTTTGTTTGGGAAATTGTATTTTGATTGGTATTGAGAAATTACCCGCTGTTGTGGCTATAGTATCAATTGTTTTTTGAGCAGGGCAATCTAAAACTAAGGAGCATGCTATAAATAGTAAAAGTGATTTAACTAATATCATAATACGATTTTACAAATAAGCTGCTGTATGCCACGTATCATATCTCTTTGAGATTAGAATCTATTCAATTTTGATAATTCTATTAATTTTGAATCTTCCATCTTTTCGCGATAGAAAGTAATAGATTGAATCAAGCCTTTATAAGAATGAACTGAAACCCCTTTCGGATCGATCATATCTCCTGAATCCTGGCCTAAATATACATCACCATCATTGGAATTAATGGATTGTATTGGCAGTAACATTTTCCTTTGTCCTATTAATTTCCCATCGGCAAAGAATTTAATAACGTTATTATAGTTTTCAATTACTGCTACAAGATGGGACCATTTGTTAATTATTTCTGATGCGCCGTCAATAAACTGCAGGTGCTTATCATGCGCTACAACAAAACCAGGTACTCCTTTTTCCAAAAATATTGCCCATCCCTCTTTTTGTGATCCACAAGAAGCAATAATCCCATTAGGCGATGCTGATTTAACTAAACATTCAATAACAAAAGTACCTTTCGAGGGATCCAGATCTGGCCTTCTTTTTATGACTGATATTGCACTGTCCTGAAAATATCCGCTTATCTTACTTTGATCTTTTTTCAATAATACTCCCTGAAAGCTGATACCAATTTCTGACTGTGAACTTAAAGTAGCCTTGCCAAAATCAATTGAAAGGAGCTTTCCCGTTTTTATATTCCCCAAAAATTCAACACCGGGTCTCGGCACATCAACTTTATAACCAGTTTCTTGTTTAAGTTGCTCAAGTTCGGTTTTTAAAGTGTTCTCTACTGTCGAATACGCTGGTTTCCCTGCAAGATTGTACAATTCAGCTGGGTCATTTACAAAATCATACAACTCATCAAGATCATTGATATCCGGTGTAGTGGAGTAGAGATATTTATCTGTTCGAATGGCTGTTATACGAGGAATAAAATAATTAAGATCTGTCCAGTAAGTAAAGAGAAACGATTTTCTCCAATCGTCATTCTTCCCTTGTAACAATGGAACTATACTCTTTCCCTGCATTTGTGGTGGAATTGAAACACCAGCCATTTCAAGAAATGTAGGTGCAATATCAGCATTGAGTACCATTTCTGAAATCGTCCGATTCGCGTTAGCTAATCTCGGATACCGCATGATCATAGGAATCCGCATGGATTCGTTATAGGCTAGGCGTTTATCGCCTAACCCATGTTCGCCATGGAAATAACCATTGTCTCCGGCAAATACTATAATTGTTTTGTCTAAAATTCCTTTGTTCTTTAATAATTCATAAATTTTCCCAATTCCATTATCAACTGCAGTAAGACATCTCAGGTAATCTTTTTGCTTTCCTCTTCCTGTCATTGCAGGCCAGGGAGCAGGTTGACGATTTTTTTGAGGCACTATTTTGGCCAAATCTTTTTCCCTCAATCGATGTCGTTGATCTACATTAACCATAATTCTTTGCCAGGCTGGTTTGCTTTCCATATTGTCCAACCAGCTCGCAGGTTCAGGAACCGAATCATTGATGTATAAATTTTTATCGCGATCAGGTGGAGTAAATGGCTCATGTACTGCTTTGTGGGACAAATAAACACAAAACGGATTGCCAGAATTTTTGTCGATAAAATCCAAAGCATATTTATTCAGCTCATCGGTGACATACCCCTCATTCCGAATATTTATGCCATTAATATTCAAATCATTGCCAAAATATTGACCTTGCCCCGGGAAACTACACCAATAATCCCATCCTTTTCTGGGTTCATTACTTTCTGCCATATGCCATTTACCAATAAAAGCTGTTTCGTACCCTTCACCCTGAAGTATTTGGCCAAAAGAAAGCGTTTTATCAGGATTCAATTCCCGGCCTTCCTGATTGGTGCTCACCCCGTTTGTTTGAGGGAACATTCCGGTTAAAAAAGTTGCCCGAGAAGGTGCACAGAGAGAATTGGTGCAAAAAGAATTTTTGAAATGAACACCTTCATTACGCAGCTGATCAATATGAGGGGTTTTAAGAAATGGATATCGCCCCGTAAATCCCATTGCATCCCACCTTAAATCGTCGACCAGAACAAAAATTATATTAGGCCTTTCAACCAAATTCTTTTGTTGGGCCTGTGCTATACAGAGAACTGGCATCCAAAAGCATAACCAAGAAAAATTGATATAATAAAAATATTTTGAAAAGTCCATTACTTGCTATTTTGTATGTTCTCGTAAGTATTGCTAGTGATTGTTATGTAGATTTTAGCGTGTTTCTAAAAAAATTTTACAAATTAAATACATGTATCAGCGAATAGGCTTAACACTAGAATATCCAGATTCACCCCGAAACCAATTGCCCGCTTTTCCTGTAAGCCATAAATAATAATCCGAGTCAAGGTTATTTTCCAAACCAACAAATTTTTTTGTACCATTCATCGGCAACTCATTCTCTCGAAGGCACTTGAAAATAGCTGTACCTTCATCTATTTCATCAAACATGGCAACATACAAAGAATGAGCACCAGCCAACTTTGCTCCCGTAACTTGTTTCCATAAAAAATCTCCCCCATTTCTAGGAATGGCATTGTAAATAGTAGTGTCATTTTTTAAATTACCCCAACTAAAGCCAGGAAAAACGAGGGGCACGTAATCAACATTATTGTCTTTGCACCATTGAATATCTTTGGATAATGAGGTCATGGCTACTTTTTCATAATTATTTTGATTATATCTTCCAACAGCCCAAGGCATTATTATATCACATTTTTTTATAACCGCATGTAAGCTGGTATCATTTTCGGTATCTTTCGTTAAAGTCCTCCAATAGTAAGGAACACCCAACATGACAGAAACCTTTTTAGTAGGCCCTTTGATTTTATCCACTAAATTGTCTACATCGGAAATTGTATATTTTCTGCCATCTTTAAAACCAACACCCCATAATGCCACCAATGGTTTTTTATTATGTCTCAAATAATTGGGATTTTTAGTAGTGCTAAAAAGAGAAAACAAACGCTGCAATTCCTCCCAGTCTTGTTGAACATAAGACAGATCAGCGCTGGTACAGCCACTTATATCGTACATAACGCAAATGGCCTTTTTGTATTTATTGGCAGCGTTTAATGCATTTTGCAGTACTTTATTAAAATGCGCCTTCCCTTTAGGGTTTGATTGTTTTACTTCTGTTACAAATCGTTGCATAAAAACCCCATCAATACCATATTCTTGCATCCATCTAAAATGGAGATCAACCGTTTCTGCATCTATAGGACTAAACAGTTTTGCATTGTCTCCATTGGGGAAAGAAAATGGAGTTGTATATTTTTTTGGATATTCCTTCATGTCTGGCCACAGATCAACAGCGGTGCAACCAGGTGCAAAACCACCACAACTCTTCTTTTGATAGTGTCGCCAACCTCTTTCTGCGCCATCCCCTTCTGCAGTAAACCAACCCTGGTAACCGGCCATTACCAGGTTTTTATACGATGTATAGTTGCACCCTCTTTCATCATATGTAACTTCTTTAACATATGGAGATGTATTATCAGACAGATCCTTATTCTTAGAATAAGAGACTAAAAATAAAAATAATATAACTAAAACACTTATTTGTGTGCTTTTCATAGAAATAAATATAGCAACCGTTTATAAGAGCTAAAAAGACGAGATGTTTCTATGCTATGGTTTCTTAAACTGTTGCTTGGTGATATTTAAATACAGGTCTCCATAAGAAACCGAAGACTCCAGTTGGGTATCTTCATCCCATTTATTCCAAGAATCTATAAGAATCAAACGCGTAGTAGCACTCGCATTCATTTTAGCAACATTGCAGAGTTGTTTAAACATTTTTCCTCCATCAGTTCTTGGATAATTTGGTGTAATCGCTGAAGGTTGTAAAATTTTCCAATCATATGCAGGCGTTAGATTTGGGACGTAATCAATACCTCCCATACTTGAAGCAAAATATTCTTTGGAATATTTCCAGTTCTGATCCATTGTTTGAGGAAGCAACCACCATCTATCCCAATCGGTCAATTGGGAACTATAACTTTGGTGATAAATTGCATCTACGCAACCTTGAAACCTAAAAGGATATCGAGCCGGCGGAGACCAACGCTCTTGCATTCCCACTATATACATTTCAAAACCCAATGCTTTTAATCTGCTTCTTAATGTAGTGTAAATGTTTATATTATTGTTTGAAAAAAGCAAATGTGCGTTCATCAAATATAAAAGTACTTTTCCGTTTACTTTTACATAATTAGCATTATTCATTTGAGGGGCCATCTTAATGATGTCTTGAAAAAATTGCTGCAATTTTACTGCATCATTTTCAAGAGGAGCAGTATTTGAAATTGCGTAAGTAGTATTTGAAAAATTATAAGCCAAAGCAAATTTTAAGTTGTCGGTATTCGCATCCAGAAAAGATTTTATGGTTGATGAATCAGCCCTGAAATTTGTCAAGTCTCTGCTTACTGACCTAAAAGGAAAAAGGAAATAATCAATACCACCCCGTTTGGCTTGTTGAATGTGGTTTTTCATGATATTGGGCGAAACCACACCATTTACCATAGAATAAGTTCCCACAGAAGGAACCTGAGTAATAGAAGGATTAAAGGCTGAAAAATTATAATAAAATGCCCCTACATTGTAATCTGTAGTAACTGGAATTTCGTTAATAGTATAATTTAATATATTGTCTGCTACCGAAGGGGCATCATTCTTTTTTGTACAAGAAGTAAAAAAAACAAGACCAGCTATGACAAATATTGAAAATTGTAATTTTTTCATGACTACGGTTTATAAGTTTTAGTAACGAGAACTGTAAATCCGGAAGCCAACCCTGCAGCCCGGACCGATTGAATAGTAGTGCCATACCATTTATTGATACCAGATAGATCATAATATACGCGCATAGCATTAAAATCGGGCACTGTGTATGGCGCAGCAAACTTTAGATTGTTGTAAGGATTGGTGGTTTCTTCAGTGAAATTTGGAATACCTAGCTGTTTGAGTGCCCCTTCATATCCGACTGGGTTCTGAGCACTAACTGAAAGTGGATAAAATCCACGACCTGGAATATCTTGATATAGCAATGAAGCAAATGAAGGATTGGTGTGGGGTGATAAATTCAGTACCCTTGTTTGGCGTTGTAAGCACCAGGCATCAAAAGGCTGATCGGGAAAATAATTAAGCCATAACTGGTGATAAATTTTATTGATATCTCCTGCAGGAATATTAGCATTTACCAAATGAAGATAATTCCACAAACCAATACCTGTAGTACCAAATTTTACTCCATTTCCTGCTTTATATAAATCCCTTAATGTAGAAGGAATTCCCCAAAAAGAAAAATTAGCATCGATACCGGAGGTATAATAATTTTCTGCAGTGCTACTCCCGCCAAGATTCAGTATTCTGGCTTGTGCTTTTAAAAGCTGTGCTTCAGCAAAGCTCAGTACAATAAGTGGTCTTGTAGGATTGTTTAGGATATTTAATGAAAACATTGAATATGCACTAACGCCGTTTATTCCACCGTTATTTGCTTGACCTTGGGGATCAATTCCTCCTGTAAGCTGAGGTGTCCAGCCAGGCAAAAGTCTACTCGATTTTGTGATCCCGTAGTGTGGAATTGGATAAGTCACTACATACAAAGAGTCATTAAGGGTGCTTGAAACTGTATCGGTAACCCTGAACCTACTGCTAAGCTTTACAGAATCGAAATAATAGTTTATTCTAGGATCCTTATAAGACCTCAAATACATAAACATAATATCAGACATTCTTGGAAAAAAACTTGTGAAATTAGACCTGATATACGTTTTATAATATGGGTTTTCATTGCCTATTACATTTTCATAGGCCACTTTTGCTGTTTCGTTTTCAGTGCTAATTAAGGCTGCTTCATTACCCATAACATCTCTCACTTCTGAATCTGCCAATGATCCTAAATTTCTTCTGCATCTTAATGCGATCTTTAATCGAAGTGTGTTAGCAAATTTTACCCAATTTTGTAACTGTGTACCGGATGTTCCATATACAACATCATACGTCAGCCTATCTTTTGTGCTATTCACATTAATGGTGGTACTGGCAGTTTTTAACATCCTCAATATTTTGACATATGCCGAATCTTCTGACTCAAAATTTATTTCAGTGAGATAATTGGTGTTATTTGCTTCTGTTAGTGGGATTGACCCAAAATAGCCTGTAAGAATTGAATATACATAAGCTTTCCAAATTCTTGCAATTTGAACCCTGTTTATATAAAGAGGATCTTTGCCAAATTGTGTTTCAATTTGGGTCAAATTTTGTAAAATATTTACATAAAAATTTTGCCATACTCCTTGGTCACCATTCGCATATCTACCCACAGCAGATCCAAAATTGGCTATTTCCCACATATTGACATTGATACCGTTATTAAGTCCGGTTGCCCCTACCCAATCTCCAGTTCTTTTAACAGAAACTGCCAGTAAAGCTTCAGGTGTAGCATTGATAAATTGTGTGGGGTCTGTATTTAATTCTTCAAATTTTTTTGTACAGGAACATAAACCAATTGTGACAAGCACAACAAGAAATAAATAAATTCTCTTGTTCATTTTTATCATTTTAAATGATTAACTAGAAGCTTAATTTAATAGAAGCACCAAAAGTTGCATACGGAAAAGATCCACCAGATTCAATACCCATGGTTCCATTTCCTGCCCCTGTCACGGATTCAGGATCAATACCAAATGGAGTTGCTTGGAAAATTTGCCATACATTTCTACCAGTTAATGCTACATAAGTGCCTTTTACAAAACTCTTTTTGCCAAAGATGTTTTTATTAAACGTATATCCAAATATTATTTCACTAATCCTAACAGATGTAGCATCAAAAGTAATTGCAGGCACATTGCTTATAACATTATCACTGGCGTATGTTGTTGGACTTATCCAACCCATAAATTTATCACCAACCATCAGATTTCCCTTGGCATCCGTTAAAAGCACACCTCCTGGTCCAGATCTGGGTATGTATGCATTTGAATATACAGCACCTTTAATTCGGTTTGAATCTGCATAACGGGTCACAGTATTGCCAACAGTCTGCCCTATATTTCTTCTTTCATTATCATTTTCTCCCAAGATAAAATTGCTCAATAAAAACGCGTCTCTCCCCTCAAGGGAGGTTAAGGTGTTTCCCTGAAATACAGCTCGTCCATAGGATTCAGAGAATATTACACCCCCCATTTTAACAGTTGCTGTAATCTGGAGACTGAATCCTTTGTATGAAAATGAGTTTGATATCCCCCCAATCCAATCGGGACGTGGATTACCTGTAATCTGGTTTGGATTAATGATATCTCTACCTGTTGCAGCAGCAACAAGGGTAGTGTCACCGATCTTATATGGTACACTTCCAAGATGAATACCAAAAGGTTGCCCCACCATGGCATTAACCGAAACTGCTAGTCTGCCACCCAATTGAATCCTACTCACATTAGGCAATATAGAAACCACTTCATTTACATTTCTAGAAAAATTCAATCCCGTTTTCCAGGAAAAATTTTTCTTCTGTATAATTTTTGCATTTGCGTTTAGCTCAAATCCTTTATTTTGTATTTCTCCAGCATTGATTATTCTATTGTTAAAACCTGTTTCCCATGGCGTCTGTACATTAACTATTTGATTGATGGTATTATTGCTATAATAGGTTGCACTAAAATCAATCCTATTTTTGAATAAAGCCAGCTCTAAACCGATTTCTCTTGAAATTTGTTGCTCAGGTTTTAAATCAGGATTCTTCAATTGATTGGTATATGACAACAGTGGACTTCCCAAAAATAAACCCAATGTACTATACGTATTGATTAATTGATACGGATTGGTACTGTTTCCAACTCTAGCATAGTTAACCCTTAATTTACCTGATGATATAACATTTTTATTTTTTATAAACTGCGAAAAATTTACGTTGGCACCTATTCCCGGATAGAAAAAAGTATTGTTACTCAAAGGCAAGGTAGATGACCATTCCTGTCTCCCAGAAACATCCAGATATAAAAAATCCTTATACCCAATGGTTGATTTTACATAAGCAGACTGTTGCCTTGATCTTGTCAAAGATTCTGATGCAGTAGGGACAGAATTAGCGTTACCAATACTCGGCATATTATGAACCAACAGGGCACTTATTGATGCCGATCTGGCCAATACATTAATATCGTTTACACTAAATCCTGCTAAAGCATCCAAACTAAAATCATCGCCCAACCTTTTTGTATACATAGCCAATGATTCATAAAACATGTTATTTTGTCGGGACAATAAATTAGAATAGCTGCCCAATGGAACCAATCTTCCTCCAAGCTCTTTATGTACATAGTTATCTACAGTTGACATGTCGGCTACTATCTGGTTCCTCAGTTTCAAACCTGTAGCAATATTTACAGTAGCTACAATGGCTCCATTGATTGCACTGCGTGTATCTTCATTCGAATTGGCATAAATGGACCAATATGGATTTTCAGTATTGTTCACTTGATTGGTAACAGGAGAATTGCCAAATTCGTCTCTATATGGAAGAAAAGCATCTAACCGTGTGCTTCTCGCCATATATACATAGGCGGCTAATGGGTTTCCGGGATCCAAATTTTTAACCATTCGGTTTTTTGTATTCCAATTGGTATAATTAACCCTTGATTCAACCTTTAAAATTTTACCTATATTTCTGGTAGCTGCTATGGAAAGGTTATGTTTCTTTATAAGGTTGATGTTAGGGACAACATCATTTCCACTTGTATACCCATAGGATAACCTGAATGCGGAGTTGGCATCAGACTTACTAATGGATAAATTCGATGAAGTTGTGAGGCCCGTCTGATAAAGGTCACTCACATTGGCAGTTTGGGGAACATATCCTTCAGGTATGGGTACACCACTGAAAGAATTATAGGGCTGGCCCAACATGGGTGCACCCCAGCTTTGGTTGAAACTACCCATGTTAACACCACCATTACTCTTATTGATTGTATTACCATTGTTCTGGGCCAATCGCATACCAGATCCTTCTCCGTACACATTCTGGTAATCTGGAAACGCAGTTACCTTATACCCTTGGACACTTTGATTAAAATCAATACCCAGGGTTCCGTCTCCACCAGGCTTCCCTTTTTTCAACGTTATCAAAATAGCCCCATTTGCTGCTTTTGCACCATACAATGCTGCACCATTAGGACCTTTCAACACTGTGATGGATTCTATATCGTCTGGATTGATATTGGAAATTGGATTACCATAGTCAAGATTACCAGCTGTTCCAATCGGGTTCTCAACAGGCACACCATCAATTACCATTAACGGCTGATTATTTCCTGAAAATGAATTATCCCCGCGCAAAGTGAGCCTTACGCTAGAACCAGGCTGTCCAGTTCCGGTTACCTGTAAACCGGCTACTTTACCTGTTAATCCATTTAAAAAATTCAAGTCCCTTGCTTCAGTAAGCGTCGTTGGATCTACAGTTTGAGATGCGTACGTTACAGCCCTTTGTTTTTGAGTAACACCTAAGGCGGCAACAACGACCACATCAGCTAATTTTTCTTGATTGGGGCTTAATTTTACGTTTATTTCTGAGCGCTTGGCTATTAAGATCTCCTGTGTCGTAAATCCTACAAAAGAAAAAACAAGGACCCCCTTTTCAACATCCAATACGTTAATCTGATATAAGCCGTTTGCTTTTGATAAAACCTTATTACTGGGATTAGCCTTTACAGATATTACTGCCCCCACCAATGGCGTACCTTCAGCATCAACTATTATTCCTTTGATTGGTTTCGTTTGGGCATAGATCTGAGCGGATGTACATAACATCAGCACCAACATCATTAATTTACTCATACAGCTAGCAATTTGGTTGTTAATACAAAAATTTAGTAACTAAGAAACTAATATATTTTTTACGATCAATTAACAAATGAGAGATTGAATTTCAGACATGATCCGATAGACCAATATAATGGAATGGCATTAATAATGCCCTTAATTTTCTACTAATTAAGAAATTAATGAAGTTTTTTTGAATTAGTTGCTAATGATTATCAATAAGTTATAAAAATGCATGCCAAATAAATTTAAATAGCCCTAAAAACATCAAAAGGAAAATAACTTTCTTGTAAAGCAAGTTGTTACAACAATCATTTATAATTGACAGTAAGATTTACGTTAATATCTTCCTGAATTCCCCATTTTTTATTGGGTATTGGCCCCATCTCTAATTCAAGATGTCCCCCGGATATCAATTGATCATGGGTAAACCAGGGTGTACTTAACAGCTTCCCGTTCAATTTTGCACTTTGTATGTATTTATTTACAACCGAGCATTTGTTGGCAGTTAGCCGAAATTGCTTTTTATTGGGTAAGTCAATGGTTACCTTACTAAATAGGGGACTACCTATTGTGTAGATTGGCAAACCTGGCGTTACGGGATAAAAGCCCATGGAAGAAAATACCACAAAGGCAGACATCCCACCCCCATCTTCATCACCCGGTATCCCATAAATATTATCCTTAAACCATGCATCCAAAAGAAACCTGATCCTCTTTTGGGTTTTCCAGGGTGATTTTGTGTAATTATACAGGTAGGGAATGTGAAAACTAGGTTCATTGCCCATAGAATATTGGCCAACCAATCCGGTAGCATCTGGAAACTTGCTCCAGAATTCATATTTTGACCGGCCAAGTGGCTCACGGAATAATTGATCAAGCCTTGCTTCAAAAGCATCACTGCCGCCCATTAACTTTTTCAATCCCGGAATATCCTGCTGTACTTGCCACAAAAAGGTATATCCATTGTTTTCATCATAGAAATCCCTGCCACCCATACCGCCATCAAATTTGGGATCTATGTCAATCCAGTTGCCCTTATCATCTTTGGGAAGAAAAAATTGCTTTTCACTATTCCATAAATTCCTATAATTATACCCCCTTGATTGAAATATACCTGCATCTTTTTTACCCAAGTCTTTACCCAATTGCCCTAATGCCCAATCATCATAGCTATTCCCCAACGTAACTGCTACTGCCTGCCTTTTTTCAAAACTGTGTACTTCCAAAACCGTTTCTTTGGCTCCGGATTCAATAGCCGGAAAATATCCTTTTTGATGATAGAAGTCATCGAGAATTGTTTTCACTCCATTTCGCCATGGCAGCATAGTAGCTTCAGTGGCATTTTTCCGCATTCCATCATACGCCTTGCTAATATCGAATCTTTTCAACCCTTTCCTGTAAGCATCTAAAAAAGTGATGGAAGAATGAAAAGCATTCATACAGACATGGTCGCCGTACAGCACTGGAAAAGTAGGCATCCACCCGGATTGCTCATACATGCGCACATAAGAATGCAGCATATCTTCTTCCATGGATGGATTTAAAATTGTACGCAATGGATGCTGTGCCAGGAAAGTATCCCATGACCAATCGTCCACATAAAAAATACGATTGTCCTTGTGAATTTTTTTATCAAACCCACTATAATAAGATGAGTCTTCTGAAATATCAACCATCCTCTCATAACAACGGTATAAGGCTGTGTAAAAAGAACGTTTCTGGCCTTCTGTCCCCCCCTCTACCTTTATTTGCGACATCACTTTACTCCAGGCAATCTTGCCTGCGTCCAATACTGATTGAAAATTGCTATTGCTTAGCTCTTTTTCATAATTACGCTTTGCTTGTTCCGGACTCAAATAGCTGATAGCATATTTAAATTCAACTTCCCTGGTAGATGCCGGAAAACTGATATACGCTTTAACAGCTTCCCCTTCAATGCTTCTTTCAGGCAATAACTTATCTTTTGTAACTACTCCTGGTGTTCCGGGTACACTAAAAACACCATACATATATGTTTTAATGTCGCCACGGTAGGTTTCCATCCCTGATATTTCTGTAGCCGACAGAAAATCAAAGGATGACTTTCCACCATTGTACACCCCGAACAATATTGCTTTGCCTTTCACATCGGGAAACGAAAACCGGTAGAAACCAGTTTTTTTACCCGCCGAAAAATCTACTTTTACCTCATCGTCCACTAAATAGGTGGAATAAAACCATGGTTTATTAATTTCAAGATCATGGTCATACGTCATTTTAGCTGTCCAGCTTTTACTCGTTATCTCACCAATTGCAGGTTTTAAGGAAAAAACCTGCCCCTGGCGATGAGAAACAATCGTTAATGGGAAAGTAGAAATCTGATCGTCCAAGAAATCTATTCTTTGTGGTGTAAACCTGATCAGCTGATTGGGAAGCTGCACAGTTGGCCTGGTGGGTAATAATAATTGCCCCACATTGCCTATGGTGGGGTCTATGTAATCTATATTTGAAAATGAAACCTTGTTATTTTGAGCAGTAGCTGTAATAAAGAAACAACTGAGCAACAAAATTTTTATGACGGATTTGATAAATTTAAAGGATCGATGATAAGAAGGGAATTCAAAACCAATAAAACAATAGTTTCCAGTCAAGTTGGCAGTCACAAAATATTTCATACATGCAAGTATTTCATTACAAATTAGACTGTAAGAAACGTTTGCTGCCTTAATAACAGTACTAATAAACCAACTAATGAATAAATTAATGCTGCTTTTTTAAAACTTTCAAAGAAAATTGTAAAAAGAACCGATTATCGCGCGCACTAATTATTGTCCTAATATCTCCCCGTATGACTTTTCAAAATCCTGTCCGTAATTTTTTATATATTCTTTTGTAAAATTTGAATATGTCTCTTTTGCCAAACCATGCCTACCCAGTATGATAAGGGAACGGCATTTTAGTTCAAGCGCTTCTTCATTCATTTGATCAAACTGAAAAATACAATTGGCCAATTTTAATATAAAGTCTGGTTCTGACTGCAGTCGGGTCTTCGAAGTATAGGAAAGGATAGTGCCAATTACAAAATCACTCACATTCGCCTTGATATCATCCAACCAGGAATATTGTGCCTCTCTTAAAAAAGCACCTCTGTTTAAGAGATTCAACAATTGATTCACATAAGTCTTATCTACATCGCCTTGCTTCTCATCGGCCAGCTGTAAAAATTGCTGGTAATCAAGTTTAATAGAATTATTGAGAATCTCAAAACGCCATTTCCCTGTTTCTTTGGAAATAAGGGTAACACCAGCTTTTTCAAGAATTGATTTAAGTTTAACAATATTAACTGAAAAATTATTTCTTGCATCCTTTATTGGCTTGTCAAACCAAATGGTTTCATAAAGTTTATCAGATGAAATTCCTTTGCCATCTTTAAACGTGTTAATAAGGATCAATAAAAATATCTCCTTGAGAAGGGGAGTAAACTGACGGGTGATGTCGTTACCTTCCTTGTCAATCACTTCAAAATGACCGAAAAGAAAAATAGAGGACGAAGTCATTCTGTTCTCGTATAACCCATGACTAGATGAAGTATCTTCAACTACCATTGATTGAAAAGCCGGCTGAGGTGCTACAACAGTGAATTGAATGTCTCTAACAGACTGCAGAGTTTTTTTTCGCCTTTTGCGCAAAGCAAAAAATAATATAATCAACAAGATTGATACTAAAAGGACTGCCAATAAAGAAAATATTAATTTGTTTCCGGCATTGTCAGGTTGAATTACATTTAATCTGTTTGGCGGGAAATCAATTGTAAATATGTTTACGGCAGTTGGTTTATTGATGGCACTTACTAAAGTTACTGCTACCAATTTTTTACTTGAAGGGCAATAATATAAATCTGCAAAAGACTCGATATCATGGAAAGAATATGGAATACTATCTCCCAAAAACTCATACTCAGGTGAACTCAGGGAACCCCGAATTAACTGCAGGTAAGAATTGAACCGGTCATTCGGAAAAATTAAGCCATAAAATTGATTCTCCTCACTATTGATAATCAGGCTATTGGCAAAGCAAAATTCTTTTTCTGGTTGTTTGAAATTATAAATGTGCTTGAACGAACGTCCAGCAACACTATAAGCCATCAGTTCAAAATTATAGGTAGGATTTACAGTCTGATGACCTGTTTTACTTCCATATCCTCCAATGATATACGCAGTATCGGCGGCGGCATTGGTGCCCAAAGCCGAAAGATAACGGGGCATAAAAAAATCACCCTTGGTTTGAAGGACTTCCCATGTATTATCCCGAAAACTGAAACGCTGAACAAGGTTTTTGTATTTCAATTGCCCATATCCACCGATAATATAAAGAGCGCTGTCAAAAGATGAAATAAACTTATTGGCCTGCCAAAATTCTGTGAGTTTGGGTTTTGCCGAGAAATTTAACTCCCATGCATTTTCTGCTGCATCATAGGTTGTCACAGTTTTTTCATCTATAAAATAATTATATAGCTTTTTAAAACTGTCATCATAAATTGATTGGTTGCCGGCAGGCAAAGCCTTCCGGCTTTTTAAAAGTTTGGAGCCCGACAATTGATTTGTTTTGAAAGAATATCTGTAAAGTGTGTCCACAGAAATGATATACAATATTTCATTTTCTTTATCAAACGCAACACTGGGAGTAGCGGTTGTTTCAATTGTTTTAAGCTGATTCCAATGTAAATGCCGAGGTGCAATCCAAATAGGATTTTTTATTTCGGCAACTCTTTTATCAACTATATCCATTGCCCTATTCCCAAAAGTCTCCGATAGCTGAAAGGAGTATTTCCTTTTTTGATTTTCTGCAATATTGACGTCCTTGAGTTGCATAGGAGGAACATCAATTGTTTTATATCGTTCCAGGTTATTCGTTCCAAAAAATACTTTCCAACAAGTTGTATTGTTAAAGTTCAGTTTGCCTTTGGTTACCAAACGATTGTCAAGGAAAAAACTCACTTCCCTCTGATTTTTATCCCACCTGATTTCACAATGATTCCATTTGCCAAACAGACTGGAAGAATCAATCTTAAAAGCATAAGAAAATGATTCTCCAATAACAAAGTTAAAATTTCCGGTTTTGTCGATAGATACTAAATCTATATTCTGATTATCTGCAGTTATTAACCTTATTACATATCCAAAATATGCATTAAGTCCAGGAATGAATTTAAGGTCAAAAGATAATTGAGTCTCTTCTTTAAAACAGAGAGGTTCTCCAGGTGTTAAATTGAGCGAAGTTCGTTTTTCTGGTATTACTTCATGACTAGAAAACTGCAATCCATATGACTGGCTGTATAATCCTCCAGAAAACAGAAGCAATCCTGTCATTAAATAAAGAAAAATCCTCATGGCAATAAAACAGTTACTAGGTAAAAATACTCTATTCTGATATAATAAAAATAATTAACATGTGTTACTTACGAGACTGTCCAGCTGGGATAATGATTAATTAGATGATGGTAATTATTAAAAAAGAATAATTAAGAGTCTAGTATTAAATGAACATGTGTTTATTATAATTATCGGACACATTTTATGATTGATTTTTTTATTTCGTATATATCCATTTCATTTTTTAATTCAAGTTCAATCTGCATGAGTAAAATAAATGAAACATGATCAGCAATCCACTTTATTTGTAAAGTATTAGTCCTTTCTTTTCATAAGGAATAGGATAGGCTGTGATCCATACTTCTGGATTGAACTTTGAAATGCCATCTTTCATTACCATTACAACCGCATCGATTGTTGATCCTTTCATGTCTTCTGTCAAAGGAAAATAATAGGTATAATTTGATTCGACCATTGGCACAGGATACTCCCATGAATTGCTTCTGTAAGATAAACTTCTATCCGGCGCACCGACCAGTTTTCCATTAACACGCAAGGCTGCGTAGGCGCCTTCAATCCCGTGCTGTCCGTTGAGCGCTACTGCCAGGTAACTCCCTTTGGGTATTTCATTGAGCACAAAGCTATATTGAAAAGCAGCTTTTGCAGTCATTGAGCGGTAAGCACTGAATAAATTAGAAGCTCTCCAAAGGGTTCTTTTCACTGTTTTTCCATTCAGGAAACCTTCAATTTCCAATATCTTTTCGGGAGAACTTGGGAACCGCAAATATCTTATTGGCTTGGATTTGTCTAACTGTAAAATCATTGTTTTTCCGGCCAATAGCAGAATGGGTGACCAGGTCTTTAAATCAACAGATGTTTGTACCCTGATGGCTTCAAAAGATTTAAAAGGCTGAAGCGCATGCTCGTCTCCAACAATAATTTTCAGGCTGTCAAGTGGAGTTAATGCACCCAAATCCAATCGAAATGCCCCACCATTGATGCGCAAATCCACTCTCCCCTGCCGCCTACTGGGGTAAAAAGATGTTTTGAGGTCTCCATCAAAAAGATTTCGATCCCATAATCCCCGATCTACAAACAACTGCTGGGAAACAAAAGCCTCCCGCGCTTTCTGCACCTGAGGAATTTTAGTTGATCCAGACCGCAATAACGAACGTGCCTCTAACGCATTGTTATCGGCTGCAAAACAAGTTGCTTCATAAAGCCCTTCTGCATCATCTGGCACGGGTATTGATGCCATATCACCCAATTTTCGGTGATATTTTTCCTTTAGAGATGTTCCAGGAAAAATTATTTCAAGTGGTTTATTGTCCAGCAATGTATTGACTTGCTTACCATCAATCATTGCCTTCTGAAAAGAATGCCCGGCATTATTAAAAGTGATATTCTTTTTTTCACCAGGAAAACCAAGCAGATTAATTTTTAGTGGTTTTCCTGTTACATCCCTTACTATTTCATAATCACAACCTTCTATAGATGGTTCAGAAAATTTTGCATAAGAGGCCAATAAAAGGGTGGAACGGAATGGAAGCACTTCAATTTTTACCGTTTGCCCCTTCTGATATCGACCAATCATTTTTTCTGCCGGATGATATTGCCTTAGTTCGACCACAACGCCATCGCCGAGTCCAATCTCCTCATCTAACTTAACTGTAATGGTAACAGGTTCCCAAGTCAAATTTCGAAGTGTGATCAAACGCGTTTTTTCATCTCCTCTTGAAACAGCTTTTTCGCCATATTTTTCTTCCGGAAGAACAATCCCATTTACTAGTATTTCTTTATACTTCCTGGTTAAATTAAATATTCTGGCCAGTCTGGGATACTCATCATCTCGCAAGAACCAAGGATTACCATAGATCTCTGGGGCAAGAATCAGGTTTCGATTAAATGCCTGAAGAACCAAATCATCTTCCCAATAATCTAGACATGAAGAAAGGCAAACACCGTGATCCTCAGTTAAACGCTGCAATCCAGGAACAAGCCTTCTGGAAAGTGCTCCAACCCTGTGGTGAGTGGCCGTCATGCTGTTTGTCATGTGAACATCAATATACGTTTCTGCACCACCAAGTAACCAGGTAGTTGAATGTTTAATCGCCTCTGCACCCAGATTAATGCGATGATTGAGTAGAATAAGATTAGGATTGTATTTTCTGCATTCGGTCATCATTTTGATAAATGCATCCTGCTTATCATTTCTCAGGTCTCCGCAAACAGCATCAAATTTAAAAAGTTCAAACCCGTAATCTCGACAAAGGGAAATCATCATTTCCTGGCGACGCTTTTCTTCTTCCGGTGTAATTCCAAAACCATCCGGTCCACCCCATACACCCAATCGGGTCCCCATTTTTGCAGCCTTATTTGCCAGGCCCACTAAGCCATTGGGAAACTGCGTTTTGAATTTAGGTGAATTGATCGACCCATAATATCCGGCACCATCGATTGCTCCTGCATCAAAAGCATAAATATCCAACACCATACCATACTCGTCGCGTAAATATTGAAAAAATTCGAGGTTACTCAGGGTTTGTTTTTCCGTGGTTCCTTCATTGGTATTGTTGATCCAAGAAAAAAACTGCGATCTGGCTGGTGTCTTCTCGTTGGCGCCTGGAAATACTTTACTGGTTGACTGAGAAAATCCATTGTACACCAGATGTAAAAGAAAAAAAACATATATCCAGAAGCGGCTCAAAAAGGTAGGGTTAACCATTTTTTTTATCATTGGAAATAATTTTTTACCAGTATGATCATTATTTATTTTCATTTTATCAAAAGTTGAGTTCAACTCACAAATGCTGCACATACCTTATATCGTAAAATACTTCATTTGTAGACAAATAACCAGATTTTCGTTTGTTTGAGGATAAAGACATGCCAGGATTCATCTACTTTCCTAAGTTCTCAAAAACGACACAATTTATACCTCTACACCCTAGTATTTAACTGAAAAGGGGGTTGGGCTGTGTGGTTTTAAAATTTCTTAAAAATTAACCCCTAAATGTTACTATTTAGTCATGGCATAAAGAATATATTTCATAATTTCATATGAATCCAATATTCCAAAATGCCAAATACCCAAATTTTCAAAAAGGGTGTACAAATATGCTTGTTAGTTTTGGTATCAGCCAATTATTGCAGCGCCCAAATAGTCCTTCCATCCACACTTAATGCAAGTGGCGCTACCGCAAGCAAGGGTTATTATAGTTTTGATTGGAGCGTTGGAGAGTCTGCAGCCGTTTCAACCCTTACCAATAGCAATTTAATGGTCACCCAGGGGGTGCTTCAGTACCACTCCGGTAATGTGGTTGAAAGAAATGTTGGGATGATCTGGTTTCCCAATGAAGTAAAGTTGTTCCCCAACCCCGTCAGAAATATACTGGAAATTAATTTCAAGCACCTTGTTCCAGGAAGCCTTCATTTTGAACTGTTCAACAATGCTGGCCAGTTACTGTGGCAGAAAGATGTGCTCTACAACGGTGTATCGCTGATTGAAAAACTCAACATGTCTGGCATGCCAGCAGGTCAGTATACCCTCTATCTCTACCAAAATGATGCTCCCGATAGCTTTAGAAAGTACTACAA
>JACCDP010843578.1_pt1 | contig 21165 bp, 22 predicted proteins | sample 7445841 | NCBI WGS metagenome assembly JACCDP01 (sample SAMN15323441, study PRJNA562643) | freshwater metagenome | isolation source: river surface water | place: USA:Blue River Watershed | collected 2017-08-17
AACAGAAATCTCATAAGTGATCCTTTGTAATCCCGCCAAAGCATTATCTGCCACATCTCAAAGGCGAGTGACTCCTAGATTTTGGAGATTTTATGACGGAAGTAATTTTAAATACTGGCGATACTGCTTGGGTATTAGCAAGTACCGCATTGGTTTTATTAATGACACCAGGACTTGCCTTGTTTTACGGTGGCATGGTTCGGGCAAAGAGTGTTTTAAATATGATGATGATGTCAATGGTAACTATTGGCATTGTTAGTATCTTGTGGGTTATCTATGGTTTCAAATTAGCTTTTGGCTATGAAGCTAACTCACAATGGTATGGCGAAATATCTTTCTCCGGCTTAGGTTCAGCGGTAAATGAGTTAACAAATAATGGTGGGGTTTATCCAATTCCACTTCTCGCCTTTGCGGCATTCCAACTTATGTTTGCAGTAATCACACCTGCATTAATCTCTGGTTCGATCGCTGATCGAACTAAGTTCACCGCATGGAGTTTATTTGTTGTTGTTTGGTCAACACTTGTTTACTTCCCAGTGGCTCACTGGGTATTTGCATTTGGAAACAAGGTTGGCGACACCGTAACTGGCGCGGGATTCTTAGCGGCAAGAGGTGTTGAAGATTTTGCTGGTGGAACGGCAGTGCACATTAACGCAGGTGCGGCAGGCTTAGCACTTGCAATCGTGCTTGGAAAACGAGTTGGTTGGCGCAGAGAATCAATGCGACCACACTCAATGCCACTTGTATTAATTGGCGCATCATTGCTGTCGTTTGGTTGGTTTGGATTTAATGCCGGATCAGCATTAGGAGCAAATGGTGTTGCCGCTTTGGTATTTATGAATACGCAGGTTGCAACTGGTGCAGCGGTTGTAGGTTGGTTAATCGTTGAAAAATTACGTGATGGCCATCCAACCTCTCTTGGCGCAGCCTCTGGCGCTGTATCTGGCTTAGTGGCAATTACTCCAGCATGTGCATTTGTTACACCATGGGCAGCGGTTTTAATTGGTTTAATCGCCGGAATTTTCTGCTCGCTTGCGGTCGGATTAAAGTACAAATTTAATTACGATGATTCGCTAGATGTTGTTGGTGTTCACCTAGTTGGTGGATTATGGGGTTGTTTATCAATTGGATTCTTTGGTAGAAGCGCAATTAACTCACTAGGTTTAGATGGCATCTTCTACGGTGGCGGCACTACATTGCTTGGCAAACAAGCATTTGGCGCCTTCTTTGTTCTGACATACTCATTTATCGCAACCTTAATTATTGGATTCATTATCAATAAAACTATTGGTTTCCGGGTAAAAGAGGATGCTGAAGTTGCCGGTATTGATTATGACCAACATGCAGAGTCTGCATATGAATTAACATCAAGTTCAAGAGGGGGATTTAGCTCATGAAACTAGTTACTGCAATTATCAAGCCACAGAAATTAGATGATGTGAAAGAGGCATTAATCGCTGCTGGCATTACTGGAATGACTGTTTCAGAGGCAAAGGGTTTTGGTCGCCAACTTGGTTTAACTGAGGTTTATCGTGGCGCTCAATACAAAGTAGATCTAATTCCCAAAATTAGATTAGAGGTCTTAGTCACTGCGGCAACAGCTGACAAGGCGATTAAGGTAATTACCGACGCGGCACGAACTGGAAATATTGGTGATGGCAAAGTTTGGGCAACACCAGTTGATTCAGTGGTTCGAGTTCGCACCGGCGAAAGTGGAGAAGCGGCGGTCTAATCTAAGTAGGATTCCACCCATGTTTGAAGCGTTAGGTCAGAAGTTCACCAATCTTTTTTCTGGCCTACGCGGCAAACTCTCCGATTCAGATATTGATAATTTTTCACAAGAGATAAAAACCGCTCTTCTTGAATCAGATGTTGCGCAATCTGTTGCAGAGAAGTTTGCCAGCCAAATTCTTAAGATCGCCAAAGAGCGATCTGATGAGATAAATAAAAGTACAAATCCAGCTCAAAAAATATTTGAGATTGTTAATGCCCAATTAACCGAGATCCTAGGTGGATCTACCCGCCGATTACGTTTTGCTAAAACTGGCCCAACGATAATTTTGCTGACTGGCTTACAAGGTGCAGGTAAAACCTCACTTGCTGGAAAGCTTGCCAAGTATTTAAAGGATCAGGGCAATACGCCATTGCTTGTTGCATCTGATTTACAACGTCCCAACGCAGTCACACAATTACAGGTTGTTGGCGATTCAATAAATGTTCCAGTATTTGCACCAGAGCCAGGCAATGGTGTCGGTGATCCAGTTGTAGTAGCCAAAGCTGGTGTGCAATTTGCCAAAGACAAAGTACATAACTTTGTAATTGTTGATACCGCAGGACGCTTAGGTGTTGATCAAGAGTTAATGCAACAAGCAATAAAGGTTCGGGATGCAATTTCTCCAGATGAAATCCTCTTTGTTGTAGATGCCATGATCGGACAGGATGCAGTTAAAACTGCGCAGGCATTCGCAGGTGGTGTTGGTTTTGATGCAGTTGTCCTAACCAAATTAGATGGTGATGCTAGAGGCGGAGCCGCACTTTCAATTGTTGAATTAACTGGTAAACCAATTATCTTTGCGGCAACTGGTGAAAAGGTTGGCGACTTTGATCTCTTTTACCCAGATCGTATGGCCTCTCGAATTTTGGGTATGGGAGATGTGGCATCTCTTGCTGAACAAGCAAAGAAAGTAATGTCGGGAGATACCGCTGCAAAGCTGGAGGAAAAGTTTGCAAGTGGTGAGGATTTCACCTTCTCTGATTTCTTATCGCAATTAGAGGCGATGAAAAATATGGGCAGCATGAGCAAGTTAATGGGCTTACTTCCAGGAGCTGGTCAAATGAAAAAACAAATAGAGAATTTTGATGAGGGTGAATTAGTAAGAACTCGGGCGATTATTGAATCAATGACACCAACTGAACGTAATAATCCCAAAATTTTAAATGGATCAAGAAGGGCAAGAATTTCACTTGGCAGCGGTCGCGCAGTCAGTGAAATTAATTCACTTGTTGAAAGATTTTCACAGGCACAAAAGGTTATGAAACAAATGCGATCTGGTGGAATGCCAAACATTCCTGGTATGGGTGGGATGCCAGGTATGGCAGGTATTTCAGGTATGCCAAAAATTTCTAAGAACAATCCACCACAAAAGAAGAAATCCCGATCTGGAAATCCCGCTAAACGAGCAGCTGAGGAAGGTGCCTAAGCGAGCAATTTGGGATTAAGCAGGGCTGCTGGCAAGATTAGCCTCCTGCTAATGGGACCCTCTAACCCGTAGCAATTTTTATCCGCAGGTTTGATGATTGGTAAACGCCCCCGCTGTTTACTAAGAAATCGCTACCGATTATTTTTTATAGGGAGTTTTGTGTCAGTAAAGATTAAGTTGATGCGTCTTGGAAAGATTCGCACACCACATTTTCGTATCGTAATTGCAGATTCACGTTCTGCTCGTAACTCAAAGGCGATTGAAGAGGTTGGTCGTTACTCACCAGCATCTGAGCCATCATTAATTGAGGTTAACTCTGAGCGCATCCAATACTGGATCGGTGTTGGTGCACAACCAACTGAAGCGGTAACTGCACTACTTAAAATTACTGGTGATTACCAAAAGGCACATGGCCTGCCTGGTACAGAGGGAACATTAAAAACAATTCCTGCTCGTGTTGATAAGCGCGTTGCATATGAAGCTGCAGTTAAAGAAGCGATGAATGAGCCAGCAGATGGCGCAACAACATTGAAGAAGAAGGCTGCTGAGAAGTTAGCTGCTAAGGCTGCACCAGTTGAAGTTATTGCTGCTGCGCCAGCTGAGACAGTTGAAGAAACTCCAGCAGTGTCCGAGCCAGTAACTCAAAATGCTGAGGCAGAGGTTCCAGTTGAGGTTGTTGCTGAAGCAGTTGCCGATGCACCAGCAGAAAGCTCAGCAGAGTAATTATGATCGACGAAGCTCTAGAGCATTTAGTTAAAGGTATTGTCGATAATCCTGAAGAGGTTGTTATCTCCGAGAAAAATCATCGCGGTGGCACAACACTTGAGGTGCGTGTACATCCTGAAGATATTGGCAAGGTAATTGGTCGCAATGGTCGTACTGCACGTGCACTTCGCACAGTTGTTAGTGCAATCGCGGGTCGATCAGTTCGCGTTGATTTAATCGAGGCAGACGAGGGTCGGTAATTTGCAACTTGTCGTAGGCCGAATTGGCCGCGCACATGGTGTTCAAGGCGAAGCAACAATTGAAGTTCGCACCGATGATCCTGATATTCGTTTTGCAGTTGGTCAAAAATTAACTCTGGCTGATGGCAGATCACTATCGATCTCCGGAAATCGTTGGCACAACCAAATCTTGCTTCTATCTTTCGCAGGTATCAATGATCGTAATCAAGTTGAGGCGTTACGCGATCAATTACTTTATGCAGAGGTTGATACCACCAACACTGAACCAGGTGAGTACCATTTCCAACAGTTAATTGGTTGCCAAGTCATCCTGCCTGACCAAAGTAATTTAGGTGCGGTCACAGAGATCGTGCAGCTTCCTGGACAGGACTTGCTCTCAGTAGCTACCAAAAAAGGTGAGATTTTGATTCCAATGGTTAAACAAATTATTCTCTCGATAGATGTAGCAAAGAAGATTATTCAAGTAAATCCACCGGAAGGATTAATTGATGTTGAAGATTAATATCATCTCTATCTTTCCAGAGTACTTGGCGCCGCTAAATCTATCTCTGCTTGGCAAAGCTCAGGAAAAGGGTTTGATCTCTATCAATATTCATGATCTACGAAAGCACACAACTGATGTGCACCACTCAGTTGATGATACTCCTTATGGTGGCGGTGCTGGCATGGTGATGTCACCAGAGCCTTGGGCTCTTGCAATTGATGAGATCACAAATGATTCAGATCATTTTGATTTAATTGTGTTGACTCCAGCAGGTAAAAAATTTGATCAGAAAATGGCAAGTAAGTTTGCAACAAAAGAGAATTTAATATTTGCATGTGGCAGATATGAAGGTATTGATGCACGAGTTGGCCAGTATTACGGCGGTAAGAAGAATTTTACTGTTCATGAGGTATCAATTGGTGATTACGTATTAGGTGGTGGTGAAGTTGCAACCATGGTTATTGTTGAAGCAACTGCGCGTTTACTACCTGGCGTATTAGGAAATCCTGATTCACTTAAAGAGGAGAGTCACTCTCTTACAAATAAAGATGGCTCACTTGTTGAGTATCCAAATTACACAAAGCCAGCATCTTGGCGAGGTATAGATGTGCCATCTGTTTTGCTCTCAGGAAATCATGGTGAAATTGAAAAATGGCGCATTAATGAGGCTGAGCGTCGTACCCAAGCTTTAAATCGGGAATAATCGCGACACACCTGCGGTTTAGTGGGTACTGGCACCACTTTTAGGGGATTATCCGGCCCGTTGGGAGATAAATTCTCTTAGTAGTAAAAAAAGATCAATGCAAGATTATTGAAGGAGGTGCACAGATGGCAACCGATTACGATACCCCGCGAAAAACCGATGAAGAGTTACATGAGGAATCCCTTGAAGAGTTAAAGGCTAGACGTGCTGATGCACAATCCGGTCAAGTAGATATTGATGAAGAAGAGGCTGCAGAAAATCTAGAGCTTCCAGGTGCAGATTTATCTGGTGAAGAGTTAGCGCTAAAGGTTGTACCAAAGCAAGAGGATGAGTTCACCTGTAATCGTTGTTTCTTGGTAAAGCACATCAACCAAAAATCAAAAGGTGAAGGCGCAAAAGCTGTTTGTAAAGATTGCGATTAATTTAGTTTTTTAGCTACTTCTCCTGCCCGATTGGTTGAGATCAACCAATAAGGAGTTGGATCGTTTTTATCCTTTATTACAACCTTTACTGCAGTGTGAGTCCAGAAATTAGTTGCTAAAAATGCAGCGGGATCTGCTGCCACTCCATTTAATTCTTTAAACTCCGCTTTGGTCAATGGCGTAACCTCTTTAATATATTTAATCTCAATCTTCGCCTTATTTGCATAGAGAAAATCTTTAGTAATATAAATTGTGGTTTGCATCCTTTGTAGCAGCATAAGAAAACCAAAAGTAAAGATTAGGGTGATCAGCAATGCCGGTACTTCACCAAGTGGCGCCCAGATTGCAAGATAGATAGAGGCGGACATGCCAGCAATAAATACCCAAATCTTTATTGGCAACTTGGATTTTTCGAAGTAGATCACACCTTTTAATTCATCATTCATATCAGGTAAAGGATACGCTTCATCTATGAGTCGCCAGCCCTCAACCACTCCGCCAGCCGACGCAGTTATGCCATCAAGACATCCCAAGGCACCAGCTATTGGCAGCAAGATTCCATCTCACTTTGGCCACTGCTTTGGTTGCGGTGAATTACACACAACTGGCCTCCATTTCACAGCGATCGCTGGAAGCAATTTAGATTTAACTGGAAATTTCACTGTCACCGAAAATCATCAAGGTGCTCCGGGTTTAGCTCATGGTGGCTTGCTCTCATTAGCTTTTGATGAAGCGATGGGAAAGTTAATGTGGTTAATCAGAACCCCAGCTGTCACGGGCAGATTAGAAACTGATTTTTTAATGCCAGTTCCAATGGGGCGAACCTTATTTATTGATGCCCGTATTACTGGTCAATCTGGTCGCAAAATTTATGTTTCTGCAGAGGGAAAACTTGATTCAGTAGACGGACCAGTTGCCGTTAAAGCTGCAGCAATTTTTATTGAGGTCCCAATGCAACATTTCCTAAGTAATTTAACAGCGGAGTACAAGGATCATTTGAAGAAGCATCCTGATTTAATGGCTTTTGTTGACCCAGAGTTTGATATCAATCCATGAGTAAGGTTGAAGTATTAATTAAGCGGCTAGATTCAAGTGTGCCAATGCCAAAGTATGCCAAGGGTGGCGATGCCGGTGCTGATTTAACAACAACAATTGATTTCACAATTGCACCAGGTGCCAGAATGTTAATTCCTACCGGCATCAGTATTGCGCTACCAAATGGTTATGCAGCCTTTGTACATCCAAGATCGGGCTTAGCGATTAAAAATGGAATCTCAATGGTTAATACTCCAGGAACTGTCGATGCAGGGTATCGCGGTGAGTTACAAGTAATTTTAATTAACCATGATTTAACCGATTCTGTCTCCTTTAAAAAGGGGGATCGAATTGCTCAATTAGTAATTCAAAAGGTTGAAACAGCTGAATTTATCGAGGTAGCTAATCTTCCTGGTTCAGAGCGTGCTGCTGGGGGATTTGGATCAACTGGATCATGAGCTATGAAGGACATGCACAAGATAAAGAGAAGATCTTAAATGCACTTGGTGGCAAGCGCGGCTTAATTGATTCAGGATTGCCAGCTTTAATTTTCTTGATAGTTTTTAATTTGGCGGATAAACAGATAAATCCAGCTATTTACTCTGCCTTGTCACTATCTGCAATTCTTACTTTATTTAGATTAATTAAACGAGAGACAGTTCAGCATGCATTCTCTGGCTTAATCGGTGTTGCTATATGTGCATTTATCTCCAGAAAAAGTGGCAACGCTGCAGATTTCTATCTACCTGGCTTATGGATAAATATTGGTTATGGCGCTTTGTATGCGATCACAAATCTAATTAAGTGGCCGATATTAGGTTTAATGCTGGGGCCGATTCTGGGCGAGAATTTCCTCTGGCGAAAAGATCCAAAGAGATTGCGCGCCTATATCAATGCAGGATGGATCTGGGTAGCGCTATTTGCCTCTAGATTATTAATTCAATATCCACTTTATAAAAGTGGAAATATAAATGCACTTGGTACCGCAAGATTACTTATGGGTTATCCGCTATTTCTAATGGCAGCTTGGGGAAGTTGGTTAATTTTAAAGAAGGTGCCAACAACACCAGGAGCTGCAGATTTAAGTAAGAGTTAATTTCCAATAAAGCAGGCTTTTAACAGATCCTCGGCTTTAGTTGATGCCACAAAAAGTAATTCATCTCCTGATGAGAAAACATCATGCTCTTTCGGTGTAATTACTCGACCATCTCTAACGATGGCAGCTAATGAGGCATCCTCTGGAAGTTCAACCTCACCAACAGTTTTGCCACAGCATTTGGCATTATCTGGCAGAGTAATTTCAACTAAATTTGCTTGACCCTTTCGGAAAGAGAATAAGCGCACAACATCGCCAACACTTACCGCCTCCTCGACCAAGGCTGAAATTATTCGAGGAGTTGAAACTGAAACATCAACACCCCAAGATGAATCAAACATCCACTCATTTTTTGGATGATTTACTCGGGCAACTACACGAGGCACTCCGTACTCAGTCTTACCCAACAAAGATGCAACTAAATTAACCTTGTCATCACCAGTTGCTGCAACTAATACTTGGCAGCCATCTAACTTTGCCTGATCAAGTGAGGTGATCTCACATGCATCAGCTAGTAGCCACTCAGCGGTTGGTACAGAGTCCATCTTTAGCGCTTTTGGATCCTTGTCAATCAAAAGAACTTGGTGGCCATTTTCTAATAATTCACGTGCAATCGCACGTCCCACATTTCCAGCTCCAGCGATAGCGATTCTCATGATTAATTACCATCCGGTGATTTAGCTAATGTTTTTTCAATATTTAAAATCTCTTTATCTGATGCAATCACGTGAATTAGATCGCCCTCTTGTAAAACGGTGTGTTCATCTGGAATTAGCGCCTCACCTAATCGAGTGATAAATGCTAAACGTGCCTTGGTGTTTTTCTCAATCAATGCAGCTGCTTCACCAAACCAACCAGCATGAAGATGTACTTCAATTAACTGAACACTTCCAGTTGCATCACGCCATTCAGATTTAGAGCCTGATGGAGTCAACCGGCGCATTATTTGATCTGTCGTCCATAGAACAGTTGCAACAGTAGGAATTCCTAAACGTTGATAAATTTCAGCACGGCCTGGATCGTAAATTCTGGCAACTACATTTGCTACACCAAATGTTTCGCGTGCTACTCGAGCAGCTAAAATATTTGAATTATCACCATTAGATACAGCGGCAAATGCATCAGCTTTTTCAATACCAGCATCTAATAAGGTATCGCGATCAAATCCCACACCTGCAATTGTTCGACCATTGAAATCAGCACCTAATCGACGAAATGCCTCACGATTTTGATCGATGACTGAAACTGTATGACCAGCTTTTTCTAGATCAATTGCCAAGGTTGCTCCGACTCGGCCGCAGCCCATGATTACAACGTGCACGGAGTACAACTTACACCCGTACTCTTCGACTTGTGGAATTAGACGCTGGAGATCGCTTAAAAGTAGGCCAGGTTGTTGAGGTTGAAATTGGCGCAATTGCTCATGGCGGCCACTTTGTAGCAAGACACAATGGTCAGGTTATTTTTGTACGTCATGCAATCACAGGTGAAAATTGCAAGATAAAAATTACTGCAGTTAATTCAAAGATTGCCCATGCAGATGTAATTGAAGTTTTATCTGCATCTGTGGATCGAGTTACACCACCATGTAAGTATGCAGGTGTATGCGGTGGGTGCGATTTTCAACATATTTCAATTTCTGCCCAATTAAAATTTAAACGAGATATTATTTTGGAGCAATTTTTACGTATTGGCAAGATTGATTTAATTGCAGATGGCTTTGATTTTAGGGTTCAACAATTAACTCCAGAAAATGGCTTGCATTGGCGAACTCGTATGGATTTTGCAGTTTCACCAAATGGCAAGATTGGTTTTTACGGAGCCCGTAGTAATCAGGTAGTTGAAATTGATGATTGTGCGATCGCTGATGAGCGAATGAAGGTTAGTGAATTAGTTGAGCGCAGTTGGAAATCAGATGCCCGAGTAGAGGTAGCACTTTCAAGTACATCTGAAATCTCGGTAATGAGAAGTGGACGAAGCATTAGCGGCCCAACCCAATTAACTGAGCAGGTAGGTGGTAACTCCTTCCGAATTTCACCAGTTGCATTTTGGCAAAGCCACCGTAACGCGCCAACCGCATTAGTAAAGGCTGCGATGGCACAGTTAGGTGTAAAGGCAGGGGATTGGGTTTGCGATCTTTACTCAGGAGTTGGTTTATTTGGCGCAGAGATCTTGCAACAAGTTGGCAAGCAAGGAGTAGTAAATCTAATTGAAAGTGATAAAACTGCAGTTTCAGATGCACGGAAAATATTTGCTAAACACCAAAATGTAAATATTTATGCTGGACTTGTTGATCAACAATTATCACAAGTAAAGCGGGCGGATCTAATTTTATTGGATCCACCTAGAACCGGTGCTGGTGATTCGGTAGTTAAACAAATGGTTGAGTTGCGTCCTCGCAAAATTGTTTATGTTGCATGCGATCCGGCTGCGCTTGCTCGTGATGCGAAGTATTTACAAGAAAGTGGTTATAAGTTAGATCACATAGAGGCCTTTGATTTATTTCCAATGACCCAGCACATGGAAAGTGTGGCTGGATTTTCACCAGTAAAGCAGTAAGATTTACAGTATCGGCAAGTAAGAAAGTTGGTGATTGGCTTGAGTAAGAACTCATTTAATGCCAAGACCAATCTAGAAGTAGCTGGCAAAAAATATGAAATTTTTGATATCACCTCTCTGCCAGAGGCGAAAAATCTTCCCTTTTCTTTAAAGGTTTTATTAGAAAACTTGCTGCGCACCGAAGATGGCGCAAATATCACCGCTGATCAAATTAAAGCACTAGCAGCATGGGATCCATCGGTTGAACCAGATACGGAAATTCAATTTACGCCAGCACGTGTAATCATGCAGGATTTCACTGGCGTTCCTTGCATAGTTGATCTTGCAACAATGCGTGAGGCGATCGTTGAATTAGGTGGCGATGCAGCAAAGGTAAATCCTCTCTCACCAGCTGAGTTAGTAATTGATCACTCCGTTATTGCAGATATGTTTGGCACTAAAGATTCATTTGAACAAAATACTGATATTGAGTACCAGCGAAATCAAGAGCGTTACCGTTTCTTGCGTTGGGGCCAGACCGCATTTGATGAATTTAAGGTTGTGCCACCTGGAACTGGAATTGTTCATCAGGTAAATATTGAATTCCTAGCACGTGTAATCATGACCAGATATGTTGGTGGTGTTTTACGCGCTTATCCAGACACTGTGGTTGGAACTGATTCACACACCACAATGGTTAATGGGCTTGGAGTTCTTGGTTGGGGAGTTGGCGGAATTGAGGCCGAAGCTGCGCTACTAGGTCAACCAGTTTCTATGTTAATTCCAAAGGTAGTCGGCTTTAAATTAAATGGCCAACTTCCAGTAGGTACAACCGCAACTGATTTAGTTTTAACCATTACCGAAATGTTGCGCAAACATGGAGTGGTCGGAAAGTTTGTTGAGTTTTATGGTCCAGGTGTATCTGCGCTACCAATGGCCAACCGTGCAACTATTGGAAATATGTCTCCTGAGTACGGTTCAACTGTTGCAATCTTCCCAATCGATGAAGAAACGATTCGCTACTTAAAATTTACTGGTCGCACAGCAGATCAACTTGAGTTAGTCGAGAAGTATGCAAAGGTAAATGGACTTTGGCATGATCCAGCTGCTGAACCAAGATTCTCTGAAAAGTTAGAGCTAGATCTATCGAAGGTTGTTTCATCTATCGCTGGTCCAAAACGACCACAAGATCGAATCTCATTAAGTGATGCAAAGAGTGCATATGAAAAAATTTCACCTACATATTTCACCGATAAGACCAATAAAAATAAGATAGCGCTGGCGGTAAAGGGCAAGCCAACAACAGTTGGAAATGGTGATGTAGTAATCGCATCAATTACATCTTGTACAAATACCTCAAACCCTTCAGTAATGATTGGCGCTGCTCTTCTTGCAAAGAAGGCGGTAGAAAAAGGTTTATCTAGCAAGCCTTGGGTAAAAACCACGTTGGCGCCGGGCTCAAAGGTTGTTACAGATTATTATGATCGATCAGGCCTTACTCCTTACATGGAGAAGTTAGGATTTAACTTAGTTGGATACGGATGCGTTACCTGTATTGGTAACTCAGGTCCACTTCCAATTGAAATAAGCAAAGCGATTAATGAGAATGATTTAGCTGTCTCTGCAGTTTTATCCGGAAACAGAAATTTTGAAGGACGCATATCGCCCGATGTGAAGATGAATTACTTAGCCTCACCGCCATTGGTTGTGGCATATGCATTGACCGGTTCCATGAACCATGATTTTGAAAAGGATGCACTAGGCGTTGGAAGTGATGGCAATCCAGTATTCCTAAAGGATATTTGGCCAACTGAAAATGAGATCCAAACTGTAATTGACTCATCAATCTCCTCTGAAATGTTTACCAAGGATTACGCATCTGTATTTGATGGTGATCACCGCTGGAAATCTCTAGCAACACCAACTGGAAATACCTTTGAGTGGGATGCTAAATCAACATATGTACGCAAGCCTCCTTACTTTGAAAATATGCCACGCACACCAAAGCCAGTTACCAATATTTCCGGTGCTCGCGTAATGGCAATCCTGGGTGATTCAGTAACTACCGATCACATATCACCTGCAGGAAATATCAAAGCTGATTCACCAGCCGGAAAGTATTTGGCCGCAAATGGAATTGATCGTACAGATTTCAACTCATATGGATCTCGTCGTGGTAACCACGAGGTAATGATTCGCGGCACCTTTGCCAATATTCGTTTAAAGAATTTATTGTTAGATGGCGTAGAGGGTGGCTTTACTAAGAATTTCCTAGCAAATGGTGAGCAATCAACTATTTATGATGCATCAATGGCCTATCAAGCAGCTGGCGTTCCTTTAGTTATCTTGGCTGGCAAAGAGTATGGATCTGGTTCCTCTCGTGACTGGGCAGCAAAGGGAACTGCATTACTTGGTGTTCGCGCCGTAATTGCTGAATCATTTGAGCGAATTCACCGTTCTAATTTAATTGGTATGGGAGTTTTGCCACTTCAATTCCAAGATGGTGAAAATGTTAAATCACTTGGCTTAACCGGTGAAGAGATCTTTGAAATTACCGGAGTAGATGAGTTAAATAATGGAGTAACGCCGAAATCAGTTACCGTCACGGCCGGGGGCAAGAGCTTTAAGGCAAAACTTCGTATCGATACACCTGGTGAGGCTGATTACTACCGACATGGTGGAATCATGCAGTACGTTTTACGCTCACTTTTAAAGTAAATCGCTAATTATTTACCTCTGAATTAAACTTAGGTCATGTCAGAAAAAATGCTGGAGTCAATTAAATCACCCGCGGATTTACGCGGATTATCCTTTGATCAATTAGACCAGCTCTCATCTGAAATTAGAACATTTTTAATTGAGAAGGTTTCAAAATCAGGTGGACACCTAGGACCCAACTTAGGAATTGTTGAGTTAACAATTGCACTACATAGAGTTTTTGAATCACCAAAAGATGTAATGGTTTTTGATACTGGACATCAAACCTATGTTCATAAATTATTAACTGGCCGTATGGATGGTTTTGAAAAATTGCGCCAACGTGGTGGTTTAGCGGGATATCCAAATCGCAGCGAAAGCGAACATGATGTTGTTGAGAACTCTCATGCATCAACTGCACTTTCTTGGAGTGATGGCATAGCTAAAGGTTTTATGATCAGCAAACAAAATGATCGCAGCGTTGTCTGCGTGGTTGGCGATGGTTCACTTACTGGTGGAATGGCCTGGGAAGCATTAAACAATATTGCTGCCAGTACAGATGAGAAATTGGTAATTGTTGTAAATGATAATGAGCGTTCATACTCACCAACCATTGGTGGAGTTGCAACCTATTTATCAACACTTCGCACAACCAAGGGTTATGAAAAGTTTTTGGATTGGGGTAAAGGCGTTCTTGAAAAAACCCCCGTTGTCGGACATCCGATTTATGAAACATTGCATGGCATGAAAAAAGGTATTAAGGATATTGTGGCGCCACAGGGAATGTTTGAGGATTTAGGACTCAAGTACTTTGGTCCAATTGATGGTCACAACATTGCCGATGTTGAAAAAGCTTTGCAAAGCGCTAAATCATTTGCCGGCCCTGTTTTAGTTCATGTAATTACCGAAAAGGGTCGTGGGCATGCACCTGCACTTAATGATGAGGCAGAAAAATTCCACGCTGTCGGTGTTGTGGATCCAGAAACTGGAGAACCATTAAGTAAATCAGGCAAAAGCTGGACCTCGGTTTTCTCTGATGAACTTGTAAAGATTGGTGCAGAGCGCCCAGATGTCGTTGCGATTACAGCAGCGATGATGGGGCCAACTGGCCTAGATAACTTTGAGAAAAATTATCCAGAGCGAACCTTTGATGTAGGAATTGCTGAGCAGCATGCAACCACTGCTGCAGCTGGAATGGCGTACGCCGGATTACATCCAGTTGTTGCTGTTTACAGCACCTTTTTAAATCGCGCCTTTGATCAACTGCTATTAGATGTGGCATTACACAAGGCGGGAGTTACCTTTGTACTAGATCGCGCTGGTGTAACTGGTGATGATGGTCCATCTCATAATGGCATCTGGGATTTAGCATTAACTGGAATAGTTCCAACACTTCATGTTGCAGCACCTCGAGATGGCGCACGAGTTCGCGAAGTTTTACGCGAAGCGATGGAAATCTCAGATGCACCATCCTTAATTAGATTTCCAAAGGGTGCAGTAAATGAGGATATTCCAGCCTTTGAACGCAGAGATGGCATTGATGTTTTATATCGTGGCGAAAGTGCAGATATTTTATTAATTAGCGTTGGTGCCTTTGCTGCAATGGCAGTTGAATCAGCTGGCCAGGCATATCGCGAAGGTGTTGGCGTAACTGTGATTGATCCAAGATGGGTAAAGCCATTACCAACTTCACTTGTAACAATGGCGCAACGCTACAAGAGCGTAGTTGTATTAGAGGATGGCATTAAGCATGGCGGAATTGCTAGCACTATCAGTGAAATGTTCCGCGAGGCTGGTTTAGCAGTACCGGTTCACTCAATTGGCGTACCACTTGCATTTATTGAGCACTCAAAGCGCGCAGAGGTATTACAAGATCTTGGCATAACTGTTCAAAACATTACTCGCTCACTTGTTACTTGGAGTTCTAGCGAATTAAATGTTAAGGAAGAGATGCAACTCCCGCAGGATGAAAGCGCGAACCGCAAACCGCTTCACTAATTCCTTCGCGATCTAAGTAAGGCAAAATTCCACCTAAATGCATTGGCCAACCAGAGCCAAGCAACATACAGATATCTATCTCTGCAGGTGTTGCCACAACTCCTTCATCCAGCATCATCTTGGCTTCAGTAGCAAGCGCCTTTAATGCGCGTTCGCGAACCTGATCAGCGGTAGATGGTGAACCTCCTTTTTCAAGCAATGCAATTGCTGCTGGATTAACCTGATTGCCACCCTTGTCATCCTTTACATAAAAGGTTTTTACGCCCTCTTTAACAAATCGCTGCATCGTAGGTGAGATCTTGTAACGAGGACCAAGATTCTTATTTAATGTTTCAGCAACATGCAAGGCAACTCCTGGACCAACTAAGCCAAGTAATTCAAGTGAGCTCATAGGGAAGCCAAGTGGCCGCATGGCAGCATCTGCAACATCGTATGGAGTTCCTTCATCAATTGCATCTGTTACCTCACCCATAAATCTAGTTAGCAGGCGGTTAACAACAAATGCAGGTGCATCCTTTACGATCACCATAGTTTTCTTCAACTCTTTACCAACATTAATTGCAGTAGCAGTTGTTGCATCATCAGTTTTAGATGTACGCGCCACCTCAAGTAGAGGCATTACTGCAACAGGATTGAAGAAGTGGAATCCAACTACTCGCTCTGGATTTGTTAATCCTTCAGCCATTGCTTCAACCGATAGGGAGGAGGTATTTGTTGCCAAAATACACTCTGGCGTAATTATCTTCTCAAGATCTTTAAATAATTTTTGTTTAAGTGATAACTCTTCAAAGATCGCCTCAATCACAAAATCTGCATTAGCAAAGACTTTTTGATCTGTTGAGCCAGATATATTTCCAAGTAGGCGAGTAGCACCCTCTGGTGTTAAACGCTTTTTCTCAACCAATTTAGCAATTTCTGCTTTGATCCAAGCAAGACCTTTATCTACTCGCTCTTGATCTAGATCGGTGATGACAACTGGCACCTTTAAATTACGTAACATCAAAAGAGCTAGTTGTGATGCCATTAACCCGGCGCCAACCACACCAACCTTGGTAACTTTGCGAGCAAGTGCAGGCTTTGGTGCACCCTCTACCTTCTTGCGCTTCTTTTGAATTAAATTAAACGAGTATAAAGATGCACGGAGTGAATCGGTCATAACTAATTCAGCCAGTGCTTGATCCTCGGCATCAAATCCTTGTGAGAAGGTATTTGATTGAGCGGCGGCGATTAACTCGAGCGCCTTTAGTGGAGCAGCGATCTCTGCGCCACCGTACTTCTTAGCAATTGCTGCTTTACCGGTCGCAATTGCTTTTTCAAATCCAGCAGAGTCCTTACTGAAATCTGTGCGATCAATCTTCTGTTTGCCACTGATGACATCAGCTGCAAACTTAACTGAGTTTTCTAAGAAATCAGCAGGTTCATAAACCGCATCAACTACACCCAGACCAAGTGCATCCTTTGCCTTCATCATCGTGTTGTTATTTAATGCATTTAAAATAATTACCTGTACAGCTTTTTCTGGTCCAATTAATTTAGGCAGGATTGTTGCGCCACCCCAACCTGGGATTAAACCCAGGAAGCACTCTGGTAATCCGGTAAATGCGGTGCTAGCAAGAGTTCGATAATTGCAGTGCAATCCAACCTCTAGTCCACCACCGAGTGCTAATCCATTGATAAATGCAAAGGTTGGTTTTTTGCTTTCTCCTAATTTGCGAAAGACATCATGACCTAACTTGCCGATAGCAAGTGCTTGGAATTTATCGGTTAGAAATGACATGCCTGAGAGATCAGCACCTGCTGCAAATATAAATGGCTTTCCAGTTACAGCAATTGCTACTGCATCAGATGCCTCTGCACTTTCAATAGCGCTCTTAAGTGAGGCTAAGGATGCTGCGCCAAATGTATTTGGGCGGTTATGGTCCATTCCATTATCAAGAGTTATTAAAGCTAAATTGCCTTTTGCGCCAAATGGCGCAAGAGACACCTCGCGCAAAATCGCATTTGTTACAACCTCTTCCGGAGCACCTTCAGGTAATTTGATATCGCTCATGATTACTTTGCTCCCTTAAAGTTTGGATTCTCCCAAATGATCGTGCCGCCCATACCAAGGCCGATACACATTGTTGTAATGCCGTAACGAACCTCTGGATGCTCTTTAAAACCATTTGCTAAATTCAAAATCAATCTAACGCCAGAGGAGGCGAGCGGATGGCCAACGGCAATTGCACCACCATAAATATTTACCCGCTTATCATCATCTGCGATGCCAAAGTGGTCTAAGAATGAGAGCACTTGAATTGCAAAAGCTTCATTAACCTCAAACAATCCGATATCTGTAATATCTAAACCTGCTTTTGAAAGAGCTTTGATCGTGCTGGGTACTGGTCCATATCCCATAATCTCTGGTTCAACACCAGCAAATGCAAATGAAACTAACTTTGCTTTAATTGGCAGATTTAACTCTTTGGCTTTTGCTTCAGATGCCAAAATTGCTGCGGTTGCACCATCATTTAATCCTGCAGCATTTCCCGCGGTTACTCGACCTGCTGGACGAAATGGTGTCTTTAGTGCTTGCAGCGCTTCGATTGTTGTTTGTGGGCGAGGAGGCTCATCAACTGTTGCAACACCCCAACCTAACTCTGCAGTACGAACTGCAACGGGAATTAAATCTGGTTGAATCTTATTAGCCGCATATGCGGCAGCAGTTTTTTGTTGTGAAGCAAGTGCGTAATTATCAGCACGCTCCTTTGTTAAATGGGGAAATTTGTCATGTAATCTTTCAGCGGTTGCTCCCATTTGCAAAGCATCGGTATCAACTAATTTTTCAGCTAGGTATCTTGGATTTGGATCCATGCCATCACCCATTGGATGGTTACCCATATGTTCAACACCACCTGCGATTGCTAAATCATATGCACCCATATTTATTCCACCAGCAATTGTGGTAACTGCAGTTAATGCACCGGCGCACCAACGATCAATTGAGTAGCCAGGTACAGATTTTGGAATTCCTGCCAAGATTGCAACTGAACGACCAATATTCATTCCTTGATCACCAGTTTGAGTAGCAGCAGCGATCGCAACATCATCAATTTGCTCTGCAGGAAGATTGGGATTTCGCTCAAGTAAACCGCGAAGGCAGCGAACCATAATGTCATCAGCTCTCGTACCGGCGTAAAGAGATCCTGCTTTACCAAATGGTGTTCTGACAGCATCAACTAATACAACATTGGTTTTTGCGGTGGCTTCCTTACTCATCCAACTCTCCTAGCTAGCCGTGAGGACGGCGATAAGCGCTAGGTTACTCGTGGGTAGATAAAAAGGGAATTACTTAACTAATGCTTTTTGGGCCGCTGGCTTTAGGTACAGGCGCAGAACTATTGCTAGGTATGCCACGTACATCGCTAATTGCACCCAGCTGGTATTCACATCAAAGCCAATGGTTCCTGCCAATAATGTGCCAGCGATTGAATCCTTTGCCATCCAAGATGAGATATCCCATGCATATGAGCCATCACCAGGGAGCCAACCCAACTCTTGAAACTCATGGATACCGTATGAAAGAACGCCGGCAGCAACAATAACCAATGCCACTCCAGTGATTGTGAAAAACTTACTTAGATTAATTTGGATTGCACGGCGGTAAAGTAGGTAACCAAGAATTACAGCCATAGATAGACCAAGAACTAATCCAATAGTTGCACCTGATGTTGCACCTGCGGTTCGGAAATTTGTGTAAACAAATAGTGAGGTCTCTAATCCTTCACGCGCTACTGCAAAAAAAGCAGCGGCAGCAAGTGCGATTGGGCCAGCGGTTAAAGCATTATCAACCTTGCCATGTAGTTCATCACGAAGTGTTCGAGCTGCTCGCTTCATCCAGAAGACCATCCAGGTAACTAAACCAACTGCCAAAAATGAGGTTGTTCCGGCAAAGAATTGCTCACCGCGTTCTGATAACTCTGCTGAAGTGAAGGATAGGAAGCCACCTAATGCAAAGCTGGCGACAAGTGCTAGCGATACGCCTGTCCAAATTGGAGTTAATAAATTCTTGCGATCTGTTTTAACTACATAGGCAATCAAAATTCCGACGATTAACGCCGCTTCTAATCCCTCGCGGAGGGCGATCAAGAATGTACTTAACATGGCTTGAGCCTAGACCCACTGGGATGAATTACGCAACTTAAATGTTGCGTAATTCCCATCACAACCTCTGCGCCAGCCTAGGCTCAAATGTGGCCCTGGGGTTGGATAAATATTTAAAGGGAGCGAAGTACTGCAGTTACCTTTCCTAAGATCTCTGCATTATCTGCCGGAATTGGTGCGTAATCATCATTGGCAGGAAGTAGCCAGAAGTGACCATCCTTCTTTGACCAGGTTTTTACTGTTGCCTCGCCATCGATCATGGCAGCCACGATCTCGCCCTTTTCGCAACTCTTTTGGGAGCGAATAACAACATAATCTCCATCGCAGATTGCAGCATCGATCATGGAGTCACCTTTTACTTGAAGTAAGAAGAGGTCACCTTTACCAACAATTGATTCTGGAAGTGGAAGAACCTCTTCAACCTCTTGTTCAGCAAGAATTGGATTTCCTGCTGCGATACGCCCGACCAATGGAATTAATCTGGTTTTATCTTGAGGTGCTGCTTCGCCATCTTGTCCTGGCAAAGTAATTTCAATGGCACGGCCACGGGAGGCATCGCGGCGGATCCAACCCTTCTCTTCCAAAATCTGAAGTTGATAGGTGACGGATGCGGTTGAAGATAGGCCAGCCTTTTCACCGATCTCGCGCATTGAAGGTGGGTAGCCCTGATCTTCAACGGCGGTCTTTATTACCTGCAGGATCTTGAGCTGACGAGGGGTTAAGCCATTTTGATCGGCTGGGCCATCAGGCAGTTCAGTGATCTTTTTGCTTGAGGAAGTTGCTGGTTTTTTCGGTTTGGTAGCCATGGATTAAGGGTAGGGCAGGATGGGAAAAAAATCAAACATTTGTTCGATTTTGGCTAGACATTGTCAGTGGGTTGGTGTTTAATACTCTTTAGAACAGATGTTCGAATCCCCTCGAACAGTGTTCTCACAGAAAGATGTAGGAAGTAAATGAGTACTAAAAGAAAAGCAAAGCTAGCCAGAACAATTCTGGGGGCATCGCTATTAGTATTGATTGGCGCTGGTTTTAGCACTGTTTCAACTGCATCAGATGTAACTGATGTTAAGCATGAGTCAAATTATGTAAAGGTTGTTGTAACACCGGGAGAGACTCTTTGGTCGATCGCGGGGATGGTGGCCGATGGTGGATCAATCCGTTCAGTAGTCGATGAGATCGTCGCTGTGAACCACCTCGCCAGCGCCGATGTTGCAGCGGGAACCAAGCTTTTAGTTCCAACTCGCTAAATCTTTAAGAATTTACCCAACACGCCGATTCAGGTGCTTCTCAACCCTAAAGCGTCGGTCTATGGTTCACCCAACATCTAGTGGTTCGGTTCGAAAGGACTTCCATAAGTTGTGGTTTTAGAGTATCTTTCGGGACCTTCCTCCTTAAAGTAGATATCTGGATTTAAAAAGCACAGTAAATAGCAAGGCCTATTTGTAAACCCCTTAAAAAAGGAGCTAGCGATGATCTGTCCCTTCTGTCGGTCCGAGGACTCCCGAGTCATTGACTCACGTCCTGCCGATGAAGGAACCCTCATTCGCCGGCGCCGGGAGTGCACATCATGCAGCCGCCGATTTACTACCTCTGAAACTAGTGTCTTATTAATTATCAAAAGATCAGGTGCAACTGAGCCCTTCTCTCGCGAGAAGGTAATTTCAGGTGTACGCAAGGCGTGCCAAGGTCGTCCAGTAAGTGATGATGATTTAGCACTACTTGCACAACGAGTTGAAGAAACTTTACGTGGCGATGGCCAGGCCGAGGTTGAAGCTCAAGAGGTTGGAATGGCAATTCTTGCGCCACTCCGAGAACTCGATGAGGTCGCCTACCTGAGATACGCCTCTGTATATCGTAACTTTACCTCCCTCGAAGATTTTGAAG
>JACCDP010401769.1_pt1 | contig 21164 bp, 22 predicted proteins | sample 7445841 | NCBI WGS metagenome assembly JACCDP01 (sample SAMN15323441, study PRJNA562643) | freshwater metagenome | isolation source: river surface water | place: USA:Blue River Watershed | collected 2017-08-17
AATCGTATTGTTGGGTTATTTCCGATAACGTTAATTTTCTATTATAGTAATACATGTTGGCAACGTATCCGAAAGGTTGTCCCACAATTGACCCCCAAGCCCAGTGTGTATTACCACCAGCACCAAGAGCAACAGTTCCAACCTGAGTTCCGTTAATGTAGAATATACTACTTGATGAATCACCAACAACTGCATACTGAACCCATACATCTTCGATAGGTGTTACATCATATCCTGAATCGGTAAATGATGATGTCCCGTTATTCCAAAATCCTAAATTATCTGTCCCAACATCGACTAATATAGGATGGTCTTCAGGTAGAGTTCTAAATAATGTTCTATAAGTCGCCGAACTTGTTTTAATTCTTGCCCAAGTTATGTAAGTGTAACCTGTGGTAGGTAGTGTCGGTCCTGTATTATTAGGAACGTTTATCACGGTATTCAAACCATTACAATCAAAACATTTGATACCACTTAGAACAGTATATGGTGCGTTTGTCAATGTGTGAGTATACGACCCACTTTGTAAATTGAAAACTGATGTTCCTGTTCCAGGGTAACTCGATGTATTATTTGCATCCAATTGTATTATTAGTCCCGATGTAACTAACGCTGGCGTTGATGAAGGTGTTGGTGTAATTGTCGGGGTTGTTGTTGGAGTTGGAGTGTTAGTCGGGGTTGTTGTTGGAGTTGGGGACGCAAATTGAATATAAATTCCAAATCCGTCTTCTTGTAAAATCATAAAGTAATCTTCCTGCAATAGGAAATTACTATCAGGTAAAGTTGGTGTAGGGGTGGATGTTTGAGTAATGGTTGGGGTTATTGACACGGTAGGCGTTGGCGTCTGAGTAGGAGTTTCAGTCACAGTAGGTGTTGGTGTTTCCGTTGGTGTCTGAGTAGGAGTTTCAGTTACAGTTGGCGTTGGTGTTTCCGTTGGTGTCTGAGTAGGAGTTTCAGTTACAGTTGGCGTTGGTGTTGAAGTTGGAGTTTCAGTCACAGTTGGGGTTGGAGTATTTGTTGGCGTTTCTGTAGGAGATTCTGTCACCGTAGGAGTAGGCGTCTCAGTAGGAGTTTCAGTCACAGTAGGTGTTGGTGTTTCCGTTGGCGTTTGGGTTACGGTCGACGTAGGTGTTTCCGTTGGCGTCTCAGTAGGAGTTTCAGTTACTGTAGGGGTTGGCGTCTCAGTAGGAGTTTCAGTTACTGTAGGCGTAGGAGTCTCAGTCGGTGTTACTGTTGGAGTTTCAGTAACTGTAGGTGTCTGAGTTGGTGTCTCTGAAATCGTTGGGGTTATTGTTGAAGTTGGTGTTGGAGATAAACCAGGTGTTGGTGTTACTGTTGGTGTTTGAGTCGGTGTTACTGTTGGACAAAGATTGTAAGACCCTACAATAAATCCGTTGGAATCTAGCTCAACACTTATCGAATTAAACACATAAAATCCTGTCATGTCAACTGTAACATCTCCTATTGCGTTGTTATAGAAGAAGTCATTCTCATCGAAATTAGAAAAATCTCCCCAAATTGTCACGGTCCCTGAAGAACATGCACACGCCTCGACAGAGGTTGAACCAGTGCAACATAAGAATGGGAATCTTGAATTTGTAGGAGTTGGAGTTTGTGTTGGCGTTTGTGTAGGAGTTTCAGTCTGAGTTACAGTTGGTGTTACAGTTGGAGTTGTTGTAACCGTAGGAGTAATTGTCGGAGTCTGAGTTGGAGTTTCTGTAACAGTTACTGTTGAAGTATTTGTAGGTGTTTGAGTAGGTGTTACAGTATTTGTTGGAGTAACTGTTGATGTAGGAGTAATTGTTGGTGTCACTGTGACTGTCGGAGTAATAGTTGATGTTACAGTTGGTGTAGGTGTCGGACAATCAAATACCTCATAATACAAATCGTTACATGGGAATGCTAAGTATGTTAAATCATTATCAGGAACAACTATTCTACAATTAGGACAATTAGGGTCTAATAAATCATATCTCGCTTTTAGCACTCTGAAGTTATGTGCGATTTGGCTGGCATTCAGTGGTTCAGTATACATTCTAAATGCACTGATGTCTCCAATCATACTACCACCGAAAATTTCTTCTAACTTTATTTGAGTTGTTAATCCTGAATAAATTGTATGTTCCAAGTCATAATCAGTCAAACATTCAGGGTCTTGTTGGTAAACAATTTCATCCACAGTTGCAGGACAAGTTCCTGAGAAAGTTAAATTATCTTTCAGACCTTGTGTTCCACCACCTAATGAAATATTATACCCAACTCCAATTTGTTTTTCTTTCTCAACATTGACTAAGTGAGGAATGATTTCTTCAAAGTTTTCAACAACCATGAACAATCTACCATTCACGAATAACTTTAATTTACCGAGTCTATACTTTTTTTCCTCCATCCAAACATCCGTGAAAGTAACGACTTCAGTTGTTTCTGGGTCATAAACATCTTCATGAGTTACTGGTGGAGTTACTAAACTTATGCTGTTATTGGCTGAAGTTGCAGTATACTCATTAGAAACAATCAGACCTAAACCCCCTTTATCCCAAAGGTCACAACCACCTAACCAAGTGTTTCTTTGGAATACGGCGTCTATTTGAACCCAATGTTCAACATTAATGTATGTTGTATTTTTACAGTTATCAAAAATTCCTCTGGTAGAACACCATTCTGTTACAGATGTCCCTGTCACATAAGTTAATCCTGTAAGACAAGTCCCTGTCGTTTCACAAGCACCCGTTATTCGATATGTTTTAACACATAGTCTCGGATTGCCTGTATCTCCACTCAACCTTAAAGACAAACCATTAGAAACACCATCATATAGAGGGTCTTTTTCAGGGAATTGTGCCGAAGTTGTGCAACTACAAGGACATCCACAACTACAAGTTGTATTTGTAATACCTGATAACTGATAAACAGAATAACAGGTTGAAGCAGTGTTAGCACTACTTGTGCATCCACATGTATGCATACAAGTCAAACCTGAAGTTACTCTCGTATAGCCGGTATCTTGTGGAGGGTGACCATCGGCATAATGGTAGAATTTGTTTTCGGCTCTTGCACCCATAAAGAAGAATGTCCCCTTGTTCGCCGGATATCTATTGTTGAGACCAACAGAAGTGTCTCCGGTCCATCTATATCTCAATAGAATTTCACTAGTCCAACCTAAATTAACTCTTTCAGGGAAAACTTGATAATTGTATCCCGCAACTTTATAGAACCCTTGGAAAAATCCTCCATTTAGTCTGGCAAACCATCCGACACTATTGTTATCAGATGTATAAGATAAGTCATAAGAATATGAATTATCATTCCAAAGTCTGTTGGATGTAGTTGTGAAACCTGTGATAGGGTGCATTTTCATTCTCCTATCATATTTGTATCTACTATATTTGTCGTTCAGTGTTGAATATAAACCCGTGTTAATTTGGATTGTTTCACCTGACATTTTTTTTACAAGTCCATTATCAATACCTGTCAATCCAACATCACACAAATCAGTTATAATTGGACAAAAGTTAGGGTCAGTGTCAGTTGGATTCCAATAGTTTTCCGACACAATTGTTTGGTAGTCAAAAGAACATGATGCCGATTGACAAAGTGTTGTTGCACTGTTGTTAATATCAAATTTAAACGGCATACGATTTCCATCTCTCTCTCCAATCAAAAGAGGAGAAAAAACTACCTCTTGGTCATAGTCTTTTTCATCTGACGCAAGGCAAATGTCAGTGATTTCATTGAATGGAATTAGAGCCCACCTTCTATAATTGTATTGATTAATATTCTGATATGACATAAACTAATGATAAATACCTTATCTCCTAGTATTTATAGATTAAAAAGAAACAGATGATTACTATAGACAAAGAATTTTATTCATCGCCATACTATTTTTTCCTTAGAGATAAGGGAAATGATTATTCATTATACTATTCTGTGGAAGAAACTCTAACTGAAGCAAGAAAAAAAGATGTAATGATGAAAATACCGAAAGACAAAGTTGAGGTAATCAAAAAATATTTGGATAAATGTGCCAAGTCAAAAAAGAAAAAATCTACTAAAGAAATTTCGGGTGAGTTGGAAGAACTTGTAAATATGGATGGAGCTTTTTCGAACTCAAAAATTCCTATTTTAGACCCTCATTTACACCCTAAGAAAGATATGGACCAAACTGTTGCCGCAGCAAGAATCACAAATGACCCAATTGCTCGTGGATACAGAACATATTATGGTGAATCAGTTGAAGAAGTTAAAGAAGAAGATATGTCAGGTGCATTTGGTTATGAAGAAACAAAAGATATGGATGGTAGAGAAACCTTCGAATATTTCAGAGACGAATTGAAGATGGATGAACCTGATGCTTGGGACAGAACAATAGAACAAGGAAAAGACCCTTCAGGAAAAAAAGATAAAAACTCTGAATACAAAAACGACAAAAATTTTGTGACAAGAGCTACTTTATCTGAAATTCAAAAACAGAAAGCTATCAAAATGGTTGAAGACCTTTTGATGAAAAATAAGAATTCTGATAATTCTGAAGTTGGAAAAAAGAAAAAAAACGATGAAGAGGTTCCTTTTTTTCTTAAAAAGAATATGAAATCTTTAGTGAAACAAATGGAAAAACAAGGATACTCTAAAAAAGATTTAATTAAAATGTTATCAGGTGAATAGTAAAATATACGATAATGAAATAGAAATTCCCGAAAACTATAGGGAACACATGAAAGTCTGTTTTCAAAGAGTAAAAAATCCTGACAAACACGGAGAAGGATACAAAAGAAACCAAGAACTTCAAAATCAAAAGTTTATTGGTTATCCTCAACTGAAAAGGATTAAAAACTTTTTTGATTCTTTTAAAGGAAAACAAACTGACCCTGAGTTTATATTGAATGGTGGATTTCAAATGAAAAATTGGGTGACTGATGAACTCAGAAAAATGAGAGAATATGGTCATCTCACCAACAAAAATAAAATGGATGCTGGAATGCAGAACCAATTTATTAAACCGCATGAGAAAAAAGATTTCACGAATGTGAGACCTTCCAAAAAACACTCATCAACAATGCAAAAATATGACGCAGCGGTAACTGAAAGCCTAAAAAGAATAAACGAAATAATTTCAAAATTATAAAATTATGGCGAACGAAATATCAGTCGATTTATCACAAAACGTTCCAAACGCATTAACTGCCTTCGCTGACGCTGAAAGAGCAAAGCTTATCCCTAAAAACGACTATAACTCTGCAGGTAATCAATATTCCGCAACCAATGAAGACGCTATGGCTGACGGAGATAGATTAGGTAGAGGAACTGGTGTGTTCTTAGATGTTTATAATTCTGCCGCTGGCACAGTTGATGATGTAGTGGAAAGAAAAAATGAAATAAAAATAAACAAGTTCAATTCATCAAAACCATATCCTAATTTCCCAATCTCATAATGAAACTACAGGAAACACTCAAAGGGTTAATATGTGAAATCGCTTCTATCGATGACGTTGTTGATTGTATCAAGAACAAGAAAAAGTGTGTCATATATTATGATGGTGATGAGCCAGGTGGTAGAGGTTTGAGAGACATTGAACCTGTTTGTTTGGGTGTCAGTAAAGCTGGAAACAAAGTTTTAAGGGCGTGGGATAATGAAGGAGCTTCCCATACAGCATACAAAGGAGAACAACCTTTACCAGGTTGGAGACTTTTCAGATTAGATAAAATTTTATCAATCAAACCAACAGGAGAAAATTTTACAGAAATGAAACCAAATTTTAATCCAAATGGTGACAAAAGCATGACTTCGATTATTATTATAGCAAAATTCTAATACTATGAATGAAAATGATTTAATGAGTAGACTTGTGGCATCCAAAGCAATTATGGATAGTCCCAAATTTAATAAAAGCGCAAGTTCGATGAATCAAGGCTTACCACCAACATCTTTACAGGACTTTGATATGCCTCAAGCCAAATACAACATTCCTCAAGAATTTCTTCAGGAACAACAAACTCAACAACCTTACTTATCTCAAGTTCCGAATACAAAACCAGTTGGAGTTCCAACTGTAGATGCAATCAAAAACTCGAAACTTCCTGATGAAATCAAGAAACTAATGATGGAACATCCGATATCTCAACCTCAACAACCTCAAATGACTTTATCAAATGACTTAATTGAGAGAGCATCAAGGTTGATGAAAGAAAATAAAAGTGGATATGTTCCTGAATCAGCAAAACCAACCCAACAACCTTCTCAGACTCAACAGTCGTCTCAAGGAATTGATTATAAGATTATCCAAAAGATGATTAACGAAGCGGTCAAAAGTGCTCTGAAGGAAAACGGACTTCTTGTAGAATCGACTGAAAAAACAAATGAGATGTTCACATTCAAAGTAGGAAAACATCAATTTGAGGGTAGAGTTACTAAAGTTAAAAAATTATCTTAACGACTTTTCTTATTTGAATTAAAGTGTTATATTTTCGGATATAATACAATTTAATGGCAAAAATTAAAATTTTAGTAGTCCCTTCTGATAGAACCGGTGTGGGCAAATTTAGGTCCGTAGACCCTCATATTTTTTTACAAACTCAGTATCCCGACGACTTTCATGTTGATATCGTTTACGACATCCCTATGAATGATTTGAATTTCTTCAAGGATTATCAAATTGTTTCGTTTCATAGAAGTATTTCTCCAGACTTTGAAAAATCACAAGAAGTTATTCAAAAACTGAATGAACTTGGCATTGCCACAGTTGCAGACATTGATGATTATTGGATGCCAGGTAAAGAACATCCAATCCACGACATGATTGTTGTGAACAAAATCAACGAGAAGATTGTTGCCAATTTGAAGGTAGCAAAGTATGTCTCCACAACAACCCCTCTTTTCGCAGACGAAATTAGTAAGTTCAACAAGAATGTTGTTGTATTTCCAAATGCAATAAATCCTAACGAATCGCAATTTAAGGAACCAACACCTGAATCAGATAGAATTAGGGTTGGGTGGTTAGGTGGTTCTTCTCACCTACATGATTTACAATTGTTAGACCAATCATTCAGTAAGTTGATTAAACTTTCAGATAAATTACAATATGTTTTATGTGGGTTTGACACTAGAGGAACAGTAACTGAAATTAACGCACAAACTAAAGAACACAAAAAAAGAAACATACTGCCACACGAAACTGTTTGGGCACAGTATGAAAAAATATTTACACAGAACTATGAAATTGTTTCCGAAGATTACAAAAAGTATCTTTTGAATTATTCCCAAGAAGAGTTTCAAAACGAAAGCTCAGAATCATATGTTCGTGTATGGACAAGACCTGTTCAATCATATGCAAAGAACTATTCTAAATTTGACGTATCTTTAGCACCTATTAAGAACCACATGTTTAACAGAATGAAATCTCAATTAAAGGTCATCGAGGCTGGGTTTTACAAGAAGGCAATTATCGCCTCTAACTTAGGACCATATACAATTGATTTGAAACATTGTCTAAGTAATGGTAACTTTGTCGATGGAAATGCTTTGTTAGTTGATGAAAATAGAAATCATTCTGATTGGGCAAAATTTATTGAAAAACTTGTCAAAAATCCTAACATGATTAAAGACATGGGTGAAAGACTTTACGAAACAGTTAAAGACAAATATGACTTAAACGTTGTAACAAAACAAAGAGCAGAATTTTATAAATCTATCATATGATATCAATACCATTAACTAAATTTTTATTTTTAGATATTGAGACTGTAGGTATCGAACCTGATTGGGATTCCCTAAAGAAAAATAGGGAACCCTTGTCATTTCAATTTGAAAACTATTTTGATTGGTTTCAAAAAAGATTTCCTGAAGACGCTGATAAGGGTGTTGAGCAGATGTTTGTAAACAGAGCGGCTCTTGTTCCTGAGTTCTCAAGAATAGCCTGTGTTTCCGTTGCCTTCGTAACCGATAAAGGTGAAACCAAAATGCAATCATTCAGTGACCCTGACGAAAAAAAACTTTTAAAGGATGTTCAAAAATTACTACACAGAATTGGTAATTTAGGATTTTATCTATGTGGTCACAATGTTAAAGGATTTGATATCCCAGTTTTAGCCAAAAGAATGATTATGAATGGTATCCTTCCTCCAAAAATTCTACCAGGTCATGATACAAAACCATGGGAGATAAAGGCATTAGATACCAAAGAACTATGGCAGTATGGCGGATATGGCTCAATCGCATCTCTCGAATTAATGTGTGTTTGTCTTGGAGTTGAATCTTCGAAGACTATGGAAGTTACAGGAAACAAAGTTCATGAAGCGTTTTGGGTTAAGAAGGATTTGGAAGGAATTGTAAAATATTGTGAAAAAGATGTATCAGTTTTAATAGACGTAGTATCAAAATTAATGACATTATCATGAGTGAATTAAACGAAAAAACAATTGAAGAATTAAAGGTTCTTTTTGAAAAGTTAAAAGAAGAAGCCGGTATTGAGGAAACAGAAAACTATTCTGAAATCGTAGATAGTATAACAGATTCAGAGTGGGACGAAATGGAACAAGATTTGTATAATCAAATGCAAATCAAAGTAGTAAAAGTTAAAAAACTAAATGATGATGCTGTTATGCCATCATACAACTATCCATCTGATTCTGGATTTGATTTACATTCAACAGAAAGTATTGAAATCCCGTCACTTGGTAGAGTTTTAGTTCCAACAGGATTATCATTTCAATTTGAAATGGGATATGAGTTACAAGTCAGACCAAAAAGTGGATTGGCGTTGAAGATGGGATTAACCGTTTTGAACACTCCTGGAACAGTTGACCAAGGATATTCAGGTGAGGTAAAAGTTATCGTATTCAACTCCACTTTATCTCCTGTAAAAATTGAAAAAGGTATGAAAATAGCTCAAGGAGTAATTTGTCCTGTGATGAATGGAAGTTTTGTCAGATTAATTGAAACTGAAGATTTTGAAAAACAGGATAGAGGTGATAACGGTTTTGGTAGCACAGGTATTTAATAACTAAAACTGTCATGGGAAAGTATTACGAAAATTTAGATACCTTGATTGAGCTAATAAAAAAGATAGAAAAAAAACGTTTTCTTGCTGAGTTCATTTTGGAATGTATTACCTTATCAAAAGAAAACCCAGAAAAAACTCAACATGAAATAATTAAAACAGCCAAAAAGAAATGGGACAAATAACCATAGGATTTTCAACGAGAGAAGACAATCCAAAATTTATCGAACAAATTATAAAGACTTGTGGAGTTGACGTTGACATTATCCAAAAAATTAACAATGGAGAGAAGTCACTATCAAAAGTTTACAATGAAATTTTGGAAGAATCAAAAACTGACATAATTGTTTTGTGTCATGACGATTTGATATTCGAAACAAAAAAATGGGGTAAGAGATTAATATCAAATTTCCAAAATACCGACTATGGTATTATTGGATTGGCTGGTAGCACTTATATGCCTCCGAGTGGTAGATGGTGGGAAAAGCCAATAACAATGAGAGGTATTGTAAACCATTCCAAAGATGGAAAGAAATGGGAATCAAAATATTCAACAAACGAAGGTCAGATTTCCCCAACCACAATGGTTGATGGTCTATTCATTTCAATAGACAAAAGAAAGATTAAAAAGAAATTCAACGAAGAGGTTGATGGATTCCACTTCTACGATGTTACATTCTCTTTTGAGAATTACTTAGAAGATGTTAACGTAGGTGTGACTTATGATGTCAGAGTTACTCACCTTTCGATTGGTGAAACAAACGAACAGTGGGATAAGAATAGAGAGATTTTCGCTGAAAAATATAAAGATACTTTACCTGTTCTTTTAGAAGAAGAGGCAAATAACCTAACAACATATGTCATGTGTCACGACCAAGATATTATTAAATCTAATATCAAGTCAGGTAAGTTTGATAACATGGGTAAATTAGTTTTTATGTATGTGGGTAAAGGAGAATTCACAGATATTGAAAACTATCCAAACGTAATCATTGTAAGAGACTTGAAGCACAATATAGAACAATATCCAAAATTTACAGCATTTACTGCTTGGTATTCTATTTGGAGACACCAACTATGTAAAACAAAATATATTCAACTTTTGGAATATGACACAAACCCTCAAGAAGGATTCACTTTCTTCCTTAAGAATTTGTTAAAACATAATCCAAAGGTTATTAGTTATTTCCCATTCAGTATGAGAAATTATCATTTCATTGATAATCCTGATTGGGTTAAGACTATCTTTGAAGCAATCAAATCACATTACAAACTTGACATTGAACCTTACCTCAGACAAGTTATTTCTGAAAACCTAAGGGTGGGAAGAGAACCGATTTGGGGAACAACAAACAATGTGACATTTGAATATGCCACTTTCGAAAAATATATGAAATGGGTATCTCCACTTATCGGATATCTGAAAGATGATGTTAACTGTGGACACGCACAAGAAAGAGCGGTTACATTTTATTGTCTTTTACAACAGGTCCCTGTTTCATTTTTCCCTGGATTAATTGAACACGTTCAAGCAGATTCACATAAGACACAAGGTCACACAGTGACAAAGGAGGTGGTTCTGTAATGAAATACGTAAGTTTTAGTCTATGGGGGCACAACCCCCTTTATAATGTCGGAGCAATAAGAAATGCTGAACTCATGCCACTCATTTATCCTGATTGGAAAATGATATTGTATTATGACAATTCAGTTCCATCTGAAACCATTTCCAAATTGGAAACACTTGACTGCATTCTTGTTAAGATTGATGATTTCGAATATGGTTGTTTTTGGAGATTCTTTACTTCTGACTTAGAAGACTGTGAACTTGTAATTTTCAGAGACACTGATTCAAGAATAAATTTAAGAGAAAGAGATGCGGTTAACGCATGGATAGAAAGTGGTAAATCATTACACGTAATGAGGGACCATCCAGCTCACGGTATTCCTTATGGAAATAACAGTTTGGGTATATTAGCCGGAATGTGGGGTATTAAAGGAAAACAATTACCACTTACACAGATGATTAAAAAGTTTGTTGTTGGTAAAGAAAATAAATATGGTATTGACCAAACCTTTTTGAAAATGGTCTATAATGCATTTGAAATTGACAAAGTTGTTCATGATGACTTTTTTGAAAAAAAACCTTTCCCAAATAAAAGAGATACAATGAGATTTGTTGGAGAAAGAATCGGTGTTGATGAATTACCTGTTAATGATGATTGGAAAGCAATCATAAATTATATGTGATGAGTTTGAATTATGCTTTAATCGGTTCTGACATGAACCCTTATTATTTAGATTTTTGGCCAACAGTTTCAAAAGTTTGGTCACAAGTATTCAAGGTTAAACCTGTTCTCGGATTGGTTTGCGATGAAGATTCTGAACTTTATGAAGATGAGTTTGGATTAATTAAAAAATTCAAAAAGGTTGAAGGGGTTGATATTGGATTACAATCTCAAATTGTAAGATTTTACTTGGCAAATTTTTTAGAAGGTAATTGTTTGATATCTGATATTGATATGTTACCTCTTTCAAAAGAATACTTTGAAGGAACGTGTTCAAGATTAAATTCCGAAAACATGGTAATACATTCGTCAGATAATCCTGAATGTTTAAGAAAAGACATGTATCCGATGTGTTATGTTGCTGCGGACTCGGGTGTCTTCAAACAAGTTTTCGATTTAAACTTATCTTGGGAAGAATTTTGTAAGTTGTTACACGACAGAAATCAAACCTGGTATACTGACCAAAAATATCTTTTCGATAAGGTTAATGAATATAATGAAAAGACAAAAAATGTATTTTTTTTAAAGAGAGGTTGGAACGGTCCTGCAAACAGAAGAATTGATAGAATCAAATGGACTTACAACCCTGAAAGAGTAAGTTCAGGATTTTACATAGACTCACATTTACTTAGGCCATATTCACAATATCAAAAAGAAATTAACGACCTTGTAAATCTTTTATACTGATGAAAATTTTAATAGTAACTCTGAGTTATTTGGATGGAGGAATCTATACAAAGTTTTTCGAGTCTCAAAATGAATCATGGAATTCTGTTGAGGTCGATGGTGTTGATACCTTTTTTCTTGTTGGTAACAACGACAAAGATGAGATTAATGGAAACCTGATAAAAACAAATGTTCCCGAATCTTTAATTAATTGTGGACACAAAACACTTAAAGCTTTTGAGTTACTGAAAAATCGTGACTACGATTATATATTCAGAACTAATTCAAGTTCATATGTGGACAAACAAATGTTGAAGGATTATCTACAAGATAAACCGAGAACAAATTTTTATTCAGGCGTAATTGGAAATCATCACGGAATTGTTTTTGCATCAGGTTCAGGATTTATTATATCCAAAAATGTAGTTGATTTGGTTCTTCTTAAACAAGAATACTGGGAACACAGATTTATTGACGATGTTGCATTGGGATTATTATTGAGAAATCTGAGAATAAGTCCGGTACCAGCACCAAGATTCGATATACACACAGTTAACAACAATACACCCATGAACTATTATCATTACAGAATCAAAACACCAAATAGATTGAACGATTGTCAATATATGAAATCTATTTTTGAACTTAAAAAATTATCCTACAAATAATTTTGAATTATCTTATTATTAGATAAAATTAAAATTATGGAAAAAATTTTAGAGATATACAATCTACACAAAAGCACCCCTTCCGATATTAACGAACATTTAGAAACCTTATATAATTTAGGTAAAGAATGTTCTCACATCACAGAAATGGGAGTTAGATGGGTCTCATCAACTTGGCCTTTAGTTTACTCTAATCCCAAAAAAATGATTAGTTACGATATTGTAACAAACCCAAACATCACACAAGTTATAAATCTATGTAACGAATATTCAATTGATTATTCTTTTCAAGAAAGGGACGTTCTACAATTAGAAATTGAACCAACTGAACTTCTTTTTATTGACACACTACACACCTACAATCAACTTATAAAAGAATTAGAAATACATTCAAATAAAGTTTCAAAATACATTGTTCTACACGATACAGAACATTTCGGTAGAGTTGATGAGGTTATTTACAAACACGCCAGTAATATTGTGAAAGGAAACCCAACAACAAAACAAGGACTTATGACCGCGGTTGAAGATTTTCTTACAACCGAACTCGGACAGTCATGGGAATTACATAAAGTTTACACGAATAACAACGGATTAACAGTTTTAAAAAATAAGAATTATGTCATTGAGTAATGAATTGAAATTAGAATTCCTGAAATACATCATTATTGGTAGAGTAGGAAACGCAACCTTAGTAAACAATTGGGTTGAAAATGGAATCTTTCCTGAAGAGTCTGTAATAAGACAGATTATGGAAAAACAAATTGATGAACACCGTCTCGAAGGATTAGATTGGCCAGAGGATGCTGTAACCATGATTGGTCTTAAAAGAATGAATAATCTTCATCAAATGTTAGACTATGTCAGAACAAACAATATTGAAGGTGATTTAATGGAAACAGGTGTTTGGAAAGGTGGGGCAACAATCTTCATGAAGTTATATTGTGACATTTATGGATTAGATAAAAAAGTTTTTGTTTGTGATTCATTTGCTGGTTTACCGAAACCAAGTGGTAAATTCCAACAAGACCATGGTGACACCCACTATGCAGAACCCAAACTTGCAATTTCATTAGAGCAAGTTCAGAATCATTTCAAAATATTCAAATGTCTTGATGAAAAAGTGATTTTCATCAAAGGGTTCTTTGGAGAAACATTACCAAACAACAACTTAATCGAAAAACTTGCAATTCTAAGAATGGACGGAGACATGTATGAATCAACATATGATGTCTTCTATTCTTGTTATGACAAGTTAGTCGATAGTGGAGTTTGTATCATTGATGACTTTTGTTTGAAAGGTGCAAGAGAATGCACACATGATTTCAGACAGGCAAGAAACATTCAAGATACATTAGTAACTGTTGATAGGTGTGGAGTTTATTGGATTAAAAACGAAAAGAAATGAAAAATGTAATTGTTCTCGGAGGAGGTGGATTCATTGGAGGTCACCTCGCAAAAAAATTAAAAGAACAAGGTAATCATGTTAGAATCTGTGACTTGAAAAAACACGAATACTTTTTCCAAGATGAAATTTGTGATGAATTTATTGTCGGAGATTTGACAGACCCAAAAGTTGTTGAATTGGTTATTGGTGAAGGGGTTGATGAGGTTTATCAACTTGCTGCCGATATGGGCGGTGCTATGTATATCTTCACAGGTCAACACGATGCTGATGTTATGTATAATTCAGCAACAATCAACCTTAACGTTGTTCGCGAATGTGTTAAGAAGAAAGTAGGTAAAGTATTTTATTCTTCATCCGCTTGTATGTATCCCGAACACAATCAATTAGACCCTGAAAATCCAAACTGTGAAGAAAGTTCGGCATACCCCGCGAATCCGGATTCTGAATATGGATGGGAAAAATTATTCTCTGAAAGATTATTTTTGGCACACCAAAAAAACTATGGTCTTGATGTCAAAATCGCAAGATTCCATAACATCTACGGACCACAAGGAACATGGAATGGTGGAAGAGAAAAAGCACCAGCCGCAATGTGTAGAAAAGTTGTAGAAGCGAAAGATGGTGATGAGATTGAAGTTTGGGGGGATGGTAATCAAACCCGTTCATTTTTATTTGTTGATGAATGTGTTAGGGCGGTTTTAGAACTTATGGAAAGTAAGTTTTCTGGTCCTGTTAATATTGGTAGTGAAGAAATGGTTAGTATAAACAAACTAGCAGAAATTGCTATTTCAGTGTCAGGAAAAAACTTATCAATCAAAAATCTAGAAGGAGAAGAATTTAGAAAGAAATACGGATTCAAATGTCCATTAGGTGTTAAGGGTAGAAATTCCGATAACAAATTATATAGAGAAAACCTTGGGTCTGATGTTTTTTATCCATTGGACTTAGGTATAAAAATGACTTATAATTGGATTAAGTCAGAAGTAGATAATATTGAAAAAGAGACAAAATGGATTTATGAAAGTCCAGATGGAAAAATTGTTTACAAAAGAAAGCCGAGTGAGGTCGAGAGGATAAAAATAAAATAAAAAATAATGGCTAAATTGACTAGAAGAAGTCCACAACCAACCCCCACAGTAAGTGAAGGGAATTTTAAAAGTAAAAAAGATTTAATTTGTTCAATTGTTAAAAAGAAAACTAAACAAAAATTTCTATCAGAAAATCAAAAATATTATTATGATATTTTGACTAATAATCAAATAGCTATCTGTTCAGGTCCGGCTGGTGTCGGAAAGAGTTATATCGCAATGAAATGTGCTGTGGATTTATTGGTAGACCCACTAACCCCTTACGAAAAAATAATAATTGTAAGGCCAGCGGTTGAGGCAGAAGAAAAGTTGGGTAGTCTTCCAGGTAACGTTGAAGAAAAATTAGACCCTTATATTTTTCCATCTTACTATCTTTTGAATAAGATTATTGGAAAAGAGGTTAGAGAAAAATTAAAAGACGTTGAAGCGATTGAGGTTTTTGCACTAGCTTACATGAGAGGTATGAATATTGATAACTCAATTCTGATTTTCGAAGAAGCTCAAAATTCCACACCAAGTCAAATGAAACTTCTTTTAACAAGGATAGGATTTAATTCTAAATTCTTTATTTCAGGAGACCTTGAACAATTCGATAGACACAAAGATAAAACACAAACAGGTTTATGGGACGCATTACAAAAATTCCAAAATATGAATGACATCGGAACTTTTGAATTCGGTCCACAGGATGTTGTAAGGAATCCTTTAATTTCCGGAATTTTAAAAAGATATGAAGAATGAGAATAGGAGTTGAACTTAATGGCGTTTTGAGAGACACATTAAAAAAAATACAACAGGAATACGAGAAATGGTATATTGAAAACCCATTCAAAGAAGAAAGTGAATTTGAATATAAAGTAATTTCAGATTTGACTACTTTGAAAATAACGGAACATCTGTCATTCAAAGATGAGGATGAGCTTTATAATTTTCTATATAAAGAACACACAATGGAAATCTTTGGTCATGCTGGTTCAGTTGAAAATTCATCAATGATGGATTTCAACGATTTTTATCTAAACATGAGAGATGAACACGACATACTGATTGTTTCAGATGAAATGGGAAAATCAAAACCCGCTTCATTATTTTTCATTTCAAAGTTTGGATGTTTAGTTGAAACTGTAAAATTTTATAGCGAAACCACAATAAATTCAATGTGGGACTCCATAGACGTTTTACTTACAGCAAATCCACAATTATTATTAAACCATCCTGAAGGGAAAATTGTGATAAAATACAACACAAGTTATAACTCAGATATTAACACAGAACATTCAATATCAAAATTGAAAGAGTTCGAAGATAAAATTAAAGAAATCAAATGATTAAAGTTTTAAATGAAAACTACTTCGTCGACTTAGATGAAGTTGAAAAATATCTCGATATGTCTGATTCACCTTCAATGGAACCATTAACAGGTAATACTGAAATGAGAATCAATATTGTAAAATTTGAATTAGTTAAAATGTTTCTTGAAGTTGTTCTTAGTGAGAACGAAGACATCGATGAAAAATTAGGATTAAAGTCATCTTCTCAGACATCAATTCCTTTCAGATTAGCATTCAATTCATTATTAAATAAAAAACTTATCAATCACTATTAATATGGGAAACTTAGCAACAGAAAAGGTATTACTCTCAATTAAAAACCTAAGAGAGAAAACTGCAAGAATTTACTTTTTTGTCCAAGATACAAAAGGTAATGCCAAAGCATCTATACGATTAATCTATCAAATGGCAGATGCTCTTAAAAAAGATGGATTTAATCCAATCATGCTTCACGAAAAGAAAGACTATGTGGGCGTCTCTTCTTGGTTAGGTGAAGAATATATGAATTTACCACATAAATCTATTGAAGGACAAAACTTAGAAATTTCTCCTGAAGATTTTTTAATCATCCCTGAAATTTTTGGTTTTGTTATGGAGCAAGTTTCTAAACTTCCATGTGCTAAAGTTGTATTAACACAGCAATACGCAAACATGTTAGAGACATTACAACCAGGTCAAGGTTGGGCACAGTTTGGTTTCCACAAATGTATCACAACAACAAACCGTCAAAAAGATTATATAGAAAGAGTAATGAGACAATCAACATTTGATATTGTTACTCCATATGTTGGTGAACACTTTTCACCGAAACCAACTCCCCCAATGCCAATAGTTGCTGTTCACACCAAAGAACAAAGCGATGCGGTTAATTTAATCAAAACCTTCTACTTGAAGTTTCCCCAATACAGGTGGTTTACTTTCAGAGACCTAAGAGGTTTGTCAGAAAAAGAATTTGCAAAATCTTTGAAAGAATGCTTTTTAAGTGTTTGGATTGATGACAAAAGTGGGTTCGGAACATTTCCGTTAGAATCAATGGCTTGTGGAGTTCCAACAATAGGAAAGATTCCTGACTTACAACCAGAATGGATGACTGAAGATAATGGAATTTGGATTACAGATGTAACACTTATGGCTGACTTCATTGCAGACTTTATTCAAAATTGGTTAGAAGATAATATCAAACCTGAATTGTTTAACCACATGAAAGAAACTGTAGAAAAATACCAGAATAAACAAGAGTTCGAAACTAATGTTGTTAACTTATTTGAATCATTCTTAACAACAAGAGCAAACTCATTCGAAGAACAAATCAACAAAACTGAATTATAATATGGACAACAAACTATCACTTTCGGTAATCTTACCAATCAAATCTGCATTAGCTAAAGATTTCAACGAGTATTTTGAAAAGGCTATTAAATCACTTCAATCTCAACAGGTTGAATTTGAAGAACTTGTTATTGTTCATACACAAGAAGAAACCTTAGTCACTTTATTAAATGAGTATGACTTTGGAACCCTAAACGTAACAAAGTTACTTTGGGATAAAGAACCTAACTATTGTTCTCAAATGAACCATGGTGTAAAAAATGCCAAAGGAAAGTGGGTATCTTTATTTGAGTTTGACGATGAGTATTCTGCAATATGGTTCAAAAATTTCAAAAAATATTCCGAAGCGTATCCTGAAGTTCAGATGTTCCTTCCTGTAGTTGTTGACACTGATGAAAAAGATGCGTTCGCAGGATTTACAAATGAAGCAACATTCGCAGCAAACTTCTCTCAAGAAATAGGATATCTTACAAATGATACATTACAAGAATATCAAAACTTCCAAACATCAGGTTCTATATTTAAAAAAGAAGTTTTTGATGACTTCGGTGGATTCAAACCATCAATCAAATTGACATTTGTTTATGAATTATTGTTAAGATTGACTTACAATTCAGTTTCGATTATGACTATCCCACGTCTTGGATACAAACACTCTAATTTAAGAGAAGGTTCTATTTTTTGGGGTTACAGATATGGTGACGAAAAGATTTTAGAAGATGAAGTTAAATTTTGGATTGCTTCTGCTAAAAGAGAATATTTCTTTACTGACGACAGAGTCATAAAATATCAACCTGAAAATGAGTAATGTCGGAGACTCTTACTGCCACAACAGAAGATGTTTCATCAAAAAAAAGGGGAAGGAAATCAGTAAAAGAAAATTACTTTGATGTAAGAGAAGAAAATGCTGTTAGAAAGTTTTTATTAACAGACGATTATACAGAAAAGAATAAGATTTACAATGAATTTCTGAGAGCACCTTTGGACAAGATGATTTCGTCAATCATAAGACGGTATAAATTATATCGTAAGGACATGGATTTTGAAGAAATTCATTGCGACACTCATTCATTTTTAATGACTAAGGTCGACAAATTTAAACCTTCAAAAAACAAAAAGGCGTATTCGTATTTCGGCACGATTTGCAAAAACTACTTAATGGGTCAAATCATTAAGGACCAAAAAGAAACAAATAGGAAAGTATCTTATGAAGACATCTCTTCTCACATCGAAGAGAGACCAGATATGATTTACCGTATAGATGATGATATAGTTGACACCAATTTAATTTTAACACAATATGTTACAGAATTAAAAGAATTTATTGACGGTGAAAATTTGAATGAAAATGAGAAAAAATTAGGATATGCCTTGGTTGATTTATTTCATAACTACGAAACTATTTTCAGTGGAAATGAAAACAACAAATTCAACAAAAATATAATATTACTTTCTCTTAGAGAAATGACAAACCTAAGCACTAAAGAAATTCGAGGTTCAATCAAAAAATTTAAAAAACTTTACATTGTAATTCAAACTAGGATTAAAAATCAATAAAAAACTATTTATAGATATGCCTAGACCACAAAGAAAAGAAATAAATTTTAGTAAAGAATCAATTCTTGCACTGATGCAAGAGATTTACAACGAATTAGTCGAGCAGAGAAACACTGCAATTAGAATACAAAATAAAATGTTGTCAATGCTTAAAGACGCTGAGGACATGACAACAATAGGACCTGTGATTGAAAAACAACAAAAAATCGTAAATGATTGTGTTGAAAAGAAAATCAGTCTATCTAAATTACAATCAAGTATTTGGGAAAAATCTAATGCAAATACAGAATCTTTTACACTTTCCGATTTGGATGATGATATAATTCAAAACTTGATTGAAAAAGATGTTTCTTCAGATGAAGAAACTTATAAATTGAGGTAATATGCAACAAACTCAATCTGTTGATGTATCAAGTGCGGCAAAACAGGCAAATGACAATTTAGCTGCAATAAATACTTATGCACAAACTTCGAAGAACCAAAAAAAATTAAGGAAGCAAGCAGGTAATTCGAAACAATCCTCGGCTGAAAAAGTATCAACTCAACTTGATAAAATTTCAAAACAACAAAAAAGATTTCAAAGAAACGTTCCAACTTCAATGGGTCAAATGTTGGATTTAATCGGATTGACAAGTGGTACTGGTAATACAAAAAATTACATAAGAACAATTATATTACAGGCAGCAGTTAAATCTGAACCTGAAATAAAAAATATAGTCAAGGAAGCAGCTCTCAAAGGGCTTGGTTGCACATCAGAACAAAAATATCAAGGAGTTTCGGCTGCAACATTAAGTCTAACTCCTTTGGATTTATTGCCTTCAGGAAGCACCATAACAATTCCTGTTCAAAATTTAGATTTGATAAGTTTAGCAAGTGGAATGTTGAAACAAGACATCAACCGACCAGTGGGTTCAATATTTTATGAACAAGACACTCCGAATGTGGACGATGGTGTCTACAAACCCTACGCTGGTAAAGACCCATTTCCAATGAATAAACAATTGAATTTATTACTTTCACAACCAAATCAATCGTTTGATCAATATTACAGTAAGTTTTATCAAGGTGATACTGGACAATACTTAATGGACATACAATATCAAAGGACAAACGAATTCGGTGTTTTTGGAGATTTCTATAAGGTAGCTCTAATTGATAGAAGTGGTGCACAAATTCCCAATCAATTATCAACAACAGGTAATACAGTTGGTGAATTTTTAAGTGATTATTTCGACACAATTAAATTATTTGATACTCAGAATTTGGCAACTCAAATTTTACAATTTTTGTTTAGATTTGTTAGTAGTCAGGCGTCGTTGGGTTCTGGTGAAATAGCTCAAAGTTCTAAGTTTTATCTAATTGCTCAAAGAATTTTAGGATTATGTTTTGACTCAAGACGAGAAATTGATGTGAGTGGAGTTTCCAAAGTTGCAGAACTTGATGGTATAGATGATAGTTTTTTTGAGTTGACTGAAGTTGATTTGAGAAACATCGATTTAGAAATTTCTAATGTGCAAAATGGTGTTATAGAATTGGTTGATTGTAATAATGTAAAATTACCAATTAATTCCTCAAATATAACGGCTCAACTTGTAGACTTAGGTGCAAGATTATCTGGACTTACCACGGACCAACAAGTTACCGCAATTGAAAATATTATTAATAGTGTGACGGAAAATCCAAATTGGAAATTATACACAAACAATAACTTGAATGTGAATGATTCGATAGGTAGAAATTTGATAGAAAACATCGCTTTAGCCGTTGCAAGTGCCGCTCTTAGTCCTAAAGCTTTACTACCAATTATGGTTATGGCAAATGTTGTCGAAAAAA